>VOFD01000176.1_pt1 | contig 88000 bp, 87 predicted proteins | sample 5384101 | NCBI WGS metagenome assembly VOFD01 (sample SAMN12384723, study PRJNA508395) | human gut metagenome | isolation source: healthy gut C | host: Homo sapiens
TGCTGTTCAATCACAGCTTTATCGTTATCCTCATAGGAAATTAAATCCATCTGTTGTTTACAATTTAGATAAGAACAAATAGCTTCATTTATTTGTGAATCTTCAAATGTCATGTGTATGCTGCTGGGGATGTAGTTGCCATCTTTATCCTTATCAGCAGATATTTTCAATGAAGATTGTTCATTAAGCTTCATAACCAAAGAAAGAACATCACTAACGGTATTAATATCGTAATCAAGAAATACAGTTACGCTAATGCCAAGAGCTTCTGCTATTTTTTGAAGCTGATCTGGTTTTGGATTTCGTTCACCGCTTTCATATTTCTTTATGGTAGATAAATAAATACCGGACTGTTTTGATAATTCGTCCTGTGTCATATCTTTTAATTTTCTATATTTTTGAATTTTACTTCCAATTGAATGTCTATTATCCATTAATAATCACCTCAAACAAATTGATATGAATATTTTAACACAGAGTTCACAAAAGTGGTACATTATTTTGAAAATATATTGACAACCACAAATGTGGACTATATAATAAAACACGAACAGACCACAAATGAGGACTAACATAAAAAGAATAGATATGTTGAAAATACTTCTTTTGGCGAAGTTCAAGGAATCAAAATTTTGCTATATCATAATCCTGCGAGTTGCAAAGCAGCTCATACAATTGAATAACAATTACAGATATAGTGATAATTCCGGTTCAGATACCTGATGGAAATCAAATATACTTGCGAAGAGTGCTGAAGGATTGAGAAATGAAAGTGGAGCGAGTAAGGGTAGTCAATACTGTTGCGGAAGGATAATAAACTATGAAGGTGTTCAGAGGGAACTTCCTGGCTCTCGAAAAGGCGGTAGAGAGGATAGCATTATTTAATTTAACTTAATGCGTCGTAAACGCATATGCGGCTTATCTGTAATTCCTATGTGTGCAGGCAAATGGGAAAAAAGCACACCTACATGGCATGAGCCGTGTAGAAAGCAGGTAAGTAGTGAATGGAATTAACTTTTAAAGGTGTGGATATAAGCACTGAGGAAAAGTTCGTTAGCTACATTAATTCACTGAACACAGCGATAATGAAGCAAAATGCCATGAATGAAATCAAGCAGGATTTATATGATGTTTCTTATTTGAAAAAGCGTTACCGAAAGATTGTAGCCAGAAATGAGAAAGCATTATTTATGGCAGAGCACGAATGTTTGAAATGTGTTTATTTCCAAAGACTGGCACGAAAATGTCAGGCAAATTGTAAGTGCCTCTTAGAAGAATCTACAGAAGGAGGCGTATTTACATGAAGCTATGCTGGATTGTTGTGTTGGTCGGAATAAGTATCATCCTTGTTTTTCTATATTCATTGGTTGCAATGTCGTCTAGATCAGAGAGATTTATTGAGCAGCTTATGGAAGAGGGAGGGAGAAAAGATACAGATGTGCAGGATATGGAAGCAATTATTACGGAAGGAAAGGAGAGACAGGAATATGAATAACAAGTTAGAAGTAATCGGCATTGATCATGGTTGGTCAATGATGAAAACAATCTCTCAGGTATTTGTCACAGGTGTTAAGGAGATTACAACTACTCCGGCACTTTTCGGTGATGTACTTGAGTATGAAGGAAAGTTTTACAAGGTCGGAACTGTAAGGCAGGAAGTAAAGGATACAAAGGTCGAAGATGACAGCTTTTATCTTCTCACTCTTGCAGCAGTTGCTAAGGAACTCAAAAGAAGAGGTCTTGCAGAGGCAAAGGTATTCCTTGCGGTAGGACTTCCACTTACAAGGTTTGGAGCAGAGAAGAATGATTTTATCAAGTACCTGACAAAGAATAAGCGTGTAAGCTTCAAATATGAGAATGAGTCATATCATATTGAAATTGATGATGTGGCAGTATTTCCTCAGTGCTATGCAGCAGTAGTGGACAAGATTCCTGCTATGGCAAAGAAAACACTGATAGTAGATATTGGAAGCTGGACAATCGACATTATGCCGGTAATCAACAAGTCTCCGGATGAATCAAAGTGTGTGACGATTCCAAAAGGTCTTATTACCTGTATGCGTTCTATCAATGAGCAGTGTGTAAGACAGCTTAACGGAGAGGTAGACGAGTCAGAGATACAGAACATCATGCGATATGGCAGGTCAGATATTGATGATGAATACTTTGCCATTATTAAGGCAGAGATAGAGGATTTTGTTGATAAGGTATATAACTCAATCCGTGAGTTTGGGTATAACTTAAAGACTACACCGATTGTATTTGTCGGAGGCGGGGCAGTTGTGATGAAGAATTTTGGTAGCCATGATGCCAAGAACATTTCCTATAACCTTGATGTAAAGGCAAATGCAAGAGGATATGAGCAGCTTGCCACGATGGGGCTTAAAAGCACTAAGCGATTATCATAAGGAGGCAGATGATGGGAAGAAGACTTGAATATGAAGTAAAAACTTCTGTCCGCCTCAACATGAGCAATCCTCAGCATGTGAAAATCAATGATGTGATTCAGAACCTTGATCCGAAGATTTTCAAATCTAAGAACCAGTTCATTATAGATGCGATTCAGTTTTACATTGATAATTATGGAAAAGAAACTTTTGTTATCAAGAAGAAGGAAAAAGAGAGGGCTGAATATATCCGGTCAGAAGATATTGATGACATTAAGGAAGAGGTCATTGAAGCAGCAACCAATGAGGCTAGAAAAGAGGTAATAAAGCTGTTAGGCGGAGTGATATCCGGGATGAATGTTGGTCAGCCGGTAATAATGCAGGCAGCCAATAGTGAAGCACAAGAACCTACAGAAGATGTTATGGACGATGCAGATGTTGCAGGACTTGCAATGGGATGGATGTCGAAAGGAGACTGATTATTATGAGAAGAGTTATGGGAGCCGTAGGAACAGTCATTTTAGAGATACTCAAGTGGATATTAAGGATAATTCTTGGAGCGTTGAAGCTGGTCTTAGGACTTGCCAGAATAATTCTTCTTCTATTCGCTATGGTGGCAAGGATATTTCTTTCATTCGTAAGAATGGGCACATTCTGAGAGGAGGTGAGCGTATGCAGGTAAAGGGTTTATTCTTAAATTACAAGAAAAACAGAAGACTTATGCAGTATTTCTTTAGAATAAGAGAGCTGGTATAATGAAAGGAGTTTAAGATGCACAGAATACGGGACAGTCCTATGTGTCCCGTGCATTACAGATAAATAGTTCACCGCAAGGGTGGATGGCACGGAACACAAAGCCCATCCCTCTTGCGGAGAAGGGATGGGTGATTACTATGAAGAGGATAAGTATTATCTTATTATCCGCAGTACTGGTCTTTTCAATGGCTGCCTGTAATGGTGGTAAGGAAAAGGCTGATAATCAGACAGAGAAACAGACGGAAAGCGTAAAGCCAACTGAAGAAGTAGCAATGGCAACGGAAGCTGTCACAGAGGTCACAACCGAAGCTGGAAGTGAAGAGACAGACAAAGATATTGCCGAGGTTAAAGATTCAGAAGAGAAGACTGATAAGGAAGATAACCGATCCGCTGATAATGAAACTGCATCAAAGCAGGAAGAAAAGTCAGAGCAGAATGACAAGCCGGAACAGAAGGCTCCTGCAAGTGGTAATAAGGAAGCTGGTGGAAATCAGAGTAATGCAGGTAATGGTGGTCAGACTACAGACAGTCCGAAAGATAATGTGAGCAATCCACAGCCTGCATCCGTGGCATACAGTCCACAAAATGTTGTTTCACTTGCAACAGCAAAGTGTCAGGCAGGAGGGATGATTACCACACAGCAGAATTTACAGAACCATTTGAATGATGGCAGTATCACGCAGGAAGAGTACAATGAGTATTATCCTTACGATGGTATGGAAGGCTCTTATTACAGTGTGTTTGTAGAGACAGACCTCAACAAAGCAAGTACCATTGATGGACAGCGGTTATCATCTGAGGATGCAATCGCAGGATATATTGCAAGTATGTTACTTTTGGAAACAGATCCGGTATTCTACATCAGTTATGATGGAGTTTACACGACAGGCGGCACAGACTATTACGAGTTTCGATGTCACAGATAAATAAAAACGAATAGAAGCAGAAGGAAGAAAGATGTAAGCCATAAACTTATATCTTTCTTTTTTTATGCGTAAATTAAGGAGGAAAGAGCACATGAAACAGAAACTAAAGCGTTTTATGGCAGGATTTATGGCTATGCTCACACTGGTTGGAACACTCTTTACGAATGGAACAACAGCATTTGCAGCCAGTCCGCAGGCAAATATTGCTTTCTGGTATGCATCTACCAAGAATTCCGGTGAAGTCAGTGAGTTAAAAGCCGGATATAATCATGGCAAGATTCTGTATTCAATTCTTGACGGAAATTCGGCGTATTGTATGAATTTCGGATTGAAGGCAGATGGCGGTCAGCTTATGAACAGCTACGATGATGCGAGCACATCAATGTCAGCACAGCAGAGAAAGCTTTTAAGTTACTGCCTTTATTATGGGTTTAACAGTACACAAAAGGCGGCACCAAGCAACAGCCAGTGCGATGAGTATATCGCAACTCAGGCAATGGTATGGGTTATTGTAGCAGATATCTTTGGAACCGGAAGCGGTGATTCAGCAGCAAGAAAGCTCTGTAACACAGCACCAAGTCCTGATTCTTCATACAGCTATTATGAGAGGCTCAGAGACAATATCAGCAGTTCCTACAATGCAACGCTTCCAAGTTTTGCATCACGCAGAACCAGTGAGGCACCAACTTATGAGCTGAAGTGGAATGAGGGAAGTCAGAGATTTGAAACAACATTATCTGACAGCAATGGTGTCTTATCAGACTTTGATTTTGGCATCAGTGGATATTCTGTTGATAAGAATGGCAACAGTATTACAATCTCTTCAACGAGCGTGAATACCACAGCTACAACAGGAACATTCACATCCAATGCTGGCAAGGTTGAGACAACATCAAGCTGTGTATTCTGGCTTACAGGAAAGAGCGGATATCAGGAGTTTATTTCTGAAAGACCGACAGCAGATCCTGTCAAAGCCTATATCAAGGTCAAGACAGAGAACATCGGATATGGTGAGCTTACAAAGACAGATGAGTCAAGCGGAGTGAAGCTTTCCGGTGCAGTCTATGGAGTCTATTCTGACAGCGGATGCACAAACAGAGTACAGGCCATGACAACAGATGGAAACGGATATGCAAAGTCAGCTGCACTTGTCGCAGGCACTTATTATGTAAAAGAGATTACCGCTCCAAAGGGATATGTCCTTTCCGGTAAGGTTCATACACTTACTGTAAAAGCAGGACAGACAACGGGAATCTCTGCAACAGATAAAGAGCAGCTTGGAGCAATCACAATCTACAAAGAGGGTGAGGTGCTTAGCTCATGGAATGGAAGCAATTTCACTTATGAGAAAAAGAAGCTTTCCGGAGCAGCGTTCAAGTTAACTGCAGGAGCAGATATCTATAAGGCAGATGGTACAAAGGTGTATAGTGCTGGCGATGTAGTGGCAGAAAGCCTTACAACAGGAACTGACGGACAGGTGGTATTATCTGACCTTCATCTTGGAACTTATGTGGTTACAGAGATTAAGAGCATTGAGGGATATACAATCAATACCACACCTCAGACAGTAGCAGTTGAGTATAAGGACCAGACTGTGACAGTACAGTATGAATCGACTACGATTGAGAATACAAGACAGAAAGCGAATGTATCTGTCGTAAAGAAGGACTCTGACACAGAGAACCCTCTTGATGGCGGCAAGTACACACTTTATGCCGGAAATGACATCAAAAACTATGCCGGACAGGTTATTGTGACAAAGGGTACAGCTCTTGAGACAGTAACTACAGGTGAGGACGGAAAGGCAAGCTACAGCGTGGATCTGCCAATCTCTAACGGATATTATATCCAAGAGACACAGGCACCATATGCGTATATCAGAAACAGTAAAGATGTTTACAGCTTCAATTTCAATGTATTACCTGAAACACAGGCAAAGGCATCATTCAGTCACACATTTTTAAATGACAGAACCACAGCAAAGATTCATATCTACAAGGTAGACAAGGAATCAGGCAAGGCAGTTGCCCAGGGAGATGCAAGCCTTGAAGGTGCAGTTTATGGTCTTTATGCGAGAAACGATATCGTGCATCCGGACGGAGCAACAGGAGCTGTATTCAAAACAGGAGATCTTGTAGCAACACTTACAACAGATAAGAATGGCGAGGCAGAGGTCAATAACCTTTACCTTGGAAACTATTATGTGAAAGAAATCACTCCATCAGAGGGGTATCTTTTAGACGAAGAGGAGCACGATGTAGTTTGCGACTATGAGGGGAGACCTTGTAGCAGAGGTATCAAGAAGCACAACCTCAGCAGAGCAGGTCATCAAGCAGCCATTCCAGCTTATCAAGGTATCTGACAATGGCGATGATACTGAAGCAGGCTTATTGGCAGGTGCAGAGTTCACAGCTTATTTGAAATCATCTTTACCTGTAAAGGCAGATGGAAGTTATGACTTTGACAAGGCAACTCCGGTAGTAATCGGGGAAAACGGAGCAACAACAATCACATCCGATGACAAGGGACATGCAGTTTCTATTGCAATTCCTTATGGAACTTATGTGGTAGTAGAGTCAAAGACTCCGCATAACATGAAGACAATCAAGCCATTTGAGGTAAAAATCAGCGAGAACCATCCTGACAAGCCTCAGACATGGAGAGTATTCCTTGACAGGGAGTTTACTGCAAAGCTTCGTGTAATCAAGAAGGATTCCGATACAAAGCAGACAGTACTTGTACCAAATGCAGAGTTTAAGATCTTCAATATTGATAAGAACGAATATGTGAAGCAGTACACAACTTATCCGTCAAAGGTCGAGCATACTTCATTCTTTACTGACGATGATGGAGATTTAATCTTACCTGAAGCACTTAAAATCGGTAACTACCGTATTGAGGAAGTATCTGCACCATACGGATATGTTGTAAATGATAAGTATGTCAGCATCTCTGTTGATACTGATACAGCATTTGAAACAGATGGTGATACAAATGATGCAATCATCACTGTGGAATATTCCGATGCCCCTGCAGTCGGAGAAATGACTGTAGAAAAGAAGGGTGAGGTACTTGACGGATTCAAGGGTGGACTTCTTGCAAGCTCATATGAGAAAGAGTTTGTTTATAAGGAAGGCTCACTTGCCGGAGCAAAATTTAAAGTTTATGCTGCCGAGGATATTTACACAGCAGACAACCAGAAGGATGCAGACGGAAACCGCATTAAGTATTACAGCAAGGGAGACCTTGTGACAACTCTTACAACTGGCAAGGATGGAAAGGCAACAGCTAAGAATCTTCCTCTTGGACAGTACAGAGTTGTGGAAGTGGAAGCTCCATACGGATATGTATTAAATCCGAATGAGCAGAAAGTGACATTCACATATGTGGATGATAAGACACCTGTTATCAAGGAAAGCCTTACTTTCTCAGATGACAGACAGAAGCTTGATATGTCAGTGACTAAGCTTGATGCAGAAGATAACACACCGATTGCAGGTGCAGTATTTGGTCTTTATGCAGACGAGGATATCAAGAATGTAGATGGCAAGATAATTATCGAGAAAGGCACACTTCTTGAGAAGACAACATCTGATGAGAATGGAAAGATTGCTTTTGTTAAGGATTATCCATTTGCAAAATATGTTGCAAGAGAGCTTGTAAAGCCTGCCGGATATGTGACAAATGAGGAAGCAGTAAACTTTGATACAAAATATCAGGGACAGGATGTTAAGACTGCTGTATATAACAGCGAGTATAAAAACACTCCTACAACCTTTGAGTTTACAAAGACAGATATCACAAGCGGTGCAGAGCTTACAGGTGCAACACTTACTGTACTTGATAAGGATGGAAATGTGGTAGACACATGGACATCTGATGCTAAGGAAGCACATGTGATCAAGAGACTTGTCGTAGGCGAGACTTATACACTTCGTGAGGAATTTGCTCCTTACGGATACCTTAAAGCAACAGATATCCAGTTTACAGTAGAAGACACTGGCAAAGTGCAGCATGTAGAGATGAAGGATGAAGTTCCTACAGGTTCCATCGTTATCAATAAGGACGGCGAATTTGTAACAGACACTACTCTTATGAAGGGTTACTGGTACGACTTTATCTTCAATTTCTTCAAGGACAGCCTTGCAGGAGTAACTTTTGATGTATATGCAAAAGAGGATATCGTAAGTGCCGACGGACTAGATACTGTATATCATAAGGCAGGAGACAAGGTGGCAACCATCGTGACAAATGATAAGGGCATCGCAAGAATTGATGACCTTCCACTTGGCAAGTATTATCTTGTTGAGACAAAGACAATTGATGGATTTGTATTAGATGATACACCGATTGAGGCAGACCTTTCTTATATCGACCAGAACACAAAGGTTGTATTTGCAGGAATGGATGTGACAAATGAGCGTCAGAAAGTGCAGATTACTGTAACCAAGACTGATTCAGAGACTAAGGAAGCACTTGGAGGAGCAGTATTCGGTTTATTTGCGAAAGAAGATATCGTGAACAAAGATGGCAAGGTAATCGTAAAAGCTGATACACAGATTGAGAGAACAGTAACAGGCAAGGATGGAAAGGCTGCATTTACCTCTGACCTTCCGCTTGGACAGTATTATGTCAAAGAGATTGAGGCACCAAAGGGCTATGTGAAGTCTGATAAGATTTTTGATGTGGATGCTTCATATCAGGGAGATAAGGTAAAGGTTATCGAGTTTAAGGCAGCATTTGAAAATGCACCGATCAAGGTAGAGATTTCAAAGACTGATATCACAGGCGAGAAAGAATTACCTGGAGCAAAGCTTTCAGTTATTGATGCTGATGGAAAGCTTGTTGAGAGCTGGACATCAGAAGCAGGAAAGACTCATATGATTGAGAGACTTCCTGTCGGAAAGTACACACTCAGAGAGGAATCTGCACCATATGGATATAAGGTGGCAAGTGATGTAACCTTTGAAGTAAAGGAGACTGCAGAAATCCAGAAGGTATCCATGAAGGACGAGCAGGCAGTCGGAAAGATTGTCATTGAGAAAATTGACAAAGTAACCGGAAAGCCGATCGAGGGTGTTGTATTTGAAGTAAGAGATAAGGACGGAAAGGTGCTTGACACACTCACTACTGACAAGAATGGTCATGCAGAGAGCAAGGAGCTTCCTATCTGTACTTACAACGAGGATGGATCATTCAAGGAAGATATCCATTATACAGTAGTTGAGACAAAAGCAGCTGACGGATATATCCTCGATGAGACAGCTCACGATGTAACTCTTCGATACGATGACAATGCACCGGATGTTGTTGTAACAACTCTTAAGCTTGTCAATGTACCGACAGAGCCTAAGCTTCCACAGACAGGCGACAATGCAAATCCGCTTCTTTATCTTGGAATTGGTGCACTTGCACTTATTACAGGTGTTGGAGTAGGACTTCGTGGAAGAAAGAAAAAGAATAAACAGTAACAATTAACCTTGCGGGGAATGTAAGCCAGTGACTTATGTTCTCCGCTTTTTTAGATTAAGGAGGAATCGTAATATGATGAATTACGAGATTTTTAAGGAAGTAGTAAAAGAAAAGTTTATGGATTATATGCCTGAGAAGTTCAAAGGAATGGAGCTTGTGGCAGAACCCGTGGAAAAGGTGAATGTGACACTTGATGGCATCATCTTAAGAGAGGAAGGAAGAAATATTTCGCCTACGATTTATATCAATGACATGTATAAGAAATATCAGGACTGTGGTGATCTTGAAGAAACACTTATGGCTGCATGTGACTTCATGGAAAGGGCATATGAGCAGGCTCCGGTTGTTGATGTGGACAGCATTATGAGGGATGCTAACGAGAAGATTGTATTCCAGCTCATCAATACAGAGCAGAATAAGACATTTTTGGAACAGGTGCCTCACAGGGAGTTCCAGGATCTTTCTATTGTGTATAAGGTAATAATCAGTGCCGATAAGGATGCGGTGCAGAGTTCAAAAATTACAAATGAATTTGCGAAAAGACTTGGAATGAGTGAGGAACAGCTCTTTAAGTGTGCAGCGGAAAACACAAGAAGACTCTTCCCACCTGTAGTACGAAGCATGAATGACATTATGAAAGAAATGTTCGCAAGGGATGGGATGCCACAGGAGATTGCAGATATGATGATAGCCGAGATTCCACCGGAGCAGACGATGTGGGTGATTTCCAATGAAAAGGGTATCAATGGTGCAGCATCCATGCTTTATGAGAATGAGCTTCATGAGCTGGCAGAGAGTTTAGAGAGTGACCTTTATATTCTCCCTTCGAGCGTGCATGAGGTTATTGCAGTATCTTCAGATATGGGAAGCCCTGAGATGCTTGCACAGATGGTAGTCGAGGTAAATATGCAGGAGGTGTCTTTGGACGAGAGACTTTCCAATCAGGTATATCATTATGATAAGGATTTAAGAAAACTCACACTTGCAACTGATACACCAAACAAGAGACTTGATGGTATCGTTGCAGAACCTCCCCTTGTATATGATGCGAAGGAAAAGTCCAGATAGGAGGCAGTTATGGAGCAGGAACTTACAATGGAAGAACTCATTGCTCTAATAAACAGCCAGAAAGGTGACTTTGTTATCCGTGTCGAGTTTGGAGAGGAGGCGGTGTCTGATGCCAAAGAAGAATGACTTCAAGCTTGATGTGGTTTCGGTAAGACTTGTAAAGGATGCTCCGATTTATTCGGAGCATACCTTTAACAATCCGGCGGATATAGCTGCTGTCATGGGAGACTGTATGTGCCAGTTTGACAGGGAAGTAGTGTGTGTGGTCAATCTAAGGTCAGATTTAAAACCTATCAATGTGCATTTTGCAAGTGTTGGCTCTTTAAATGAGGCAATGGCACATCCGAGGGAACTGTTTAAATCAAGCATCCTAAGCAATGCGGCTAGCATGATGTTAATCCATTGTCACCCATCCGGGAACGTATTCCCAAGTAAGGCTGATACCATGATGACAGACCGCATGAACAAGCTGTGTGAACTGATGGGAATACCACTCATTGACCATATCATAGTCGGTGGAGACAATCGTGAATTTTTCAGTTTCAGGGAAAAAGGAATGATTGATAATCCTAAGATTACCCTGAGCACAGATTACCGGACACTTGATATCAAGTCACCGCTTGTAGCAGAGCAGGGAAAGGCAAGGTGAAAGCATGGATGGAAGATTTACGGATGAAGAGCTTGCCATAGCAAAGAGTGTTGACCTGTGTGCAGTTGCAGAAAGTCTTGGGTATACAGTAAAGAGGATTGGCAAATACCACACTTTAAAAGAGATGGATTCCATCCGCATTTACAACAGAAGCCATTGGTACAGATGGTCAAGGCAGTTTGACAAAGGCAACAATGGCGGCTCACAGATAGATTTCTTGCGGGTGTTTTGTGGAATGAGTGTAAAAGAGGCTGTGTTCTGGCTTTTAGATTTTGCAGGATATAGAAGGATCGAGAATCCTGTAAAGCAGCCACTTGTTCATCAGGTATCGCAGAAGCAGGCAGAGGAGAGAAAGCCATTTGTCCTACCGGAACCGGCGGGAGATAATTCCTATCTTATTTCATATCTGAATCAGGAGAGAGGAATCAGCAGGACTGTCATAGATCTGTTTTTAAAAGATGGACTGATTTATGAGAGCAGGCATTACCACAATGTTGTTTTCAAAGGAAATGATAAAAATGGAGTGACAAGATTTGCAAGTATGCGGGGAGTGTTTGATAAGCAGGGTAAGCCATTCAAGTGTGATGTCACAGGAAATGATAAGAACTATGGATTTAATGTGGTAAATGTTAACAGTACAGAGCTTGTAGTATTTGAAGCTGCAATCGACCTTATGAGTTATGTGGATATCTTCGCGGATTATGAATCAAATAAGCTGGCACTTGGGATGCTTGCAGAAGCACCACTTGAGACTTTTCTTCGGGAACATCCGCAGATTACTTCCATCCGGTTCTGCCTTGATGGAGATGAGCCGGGGAGAAAAGCAGCAGCAGAACTTATGAGAAAGTATTATGAGTTTGGATATGAGGTAGAAGACTGTCCGCCACCTGCCGGATATAAGGATTACAACGAGTGGCTTGTAGCGGCAAAGCTTAATCTGAACAGGATGAATAAGCGAGCAGATGAACCAGTCAGGGCATGAGAAACCGGATTTTGATGTGTGGGGGCAGAAAGCGCCCCCAAAATAGCAAAGTGGGGGCAGAAAGCGCCCCCAAAATGTCAAAGTGGGGGCAAAAAGTGCCCCCACAATTTGGACACGACAAAATCCGGACTGAAGTAAAAATAAAAGTGGGGGCAGAAAGCGCCCCCAAAATAACAAAATGGGGGCAGAAAGCGCCCCCAAAGTAGCAAAGTGGGGGCAAAAAGCGCCCCCACTTTCATAAACAGAGGGTTTTAGGGAGATTTTCTCCCTAACTAGATGGCATTAGGACAGAGATGTCTCTAATGCGTATCTAGCAGTCGCCGGGGACTAACTGGAGACTGGAGCTTTGGTGAATATTTACTAAACACGGATAAGGAGGTGCAAGGAAGCAATGGATGCAGAAGTTACGCTATTTTCAAAACCAGAAGAACTGATTGCCTGGGCAGACACATTTGATATCTTACTTAACCCTTCGATAGAAGATGCTGCAATATTGCTTAACTATATGGAAGGTCATGATTATGCTATTGGCATAGATTCTGATGGGAAGATGTACAGACAGGATGTAGCTGAGGAGAATGGTGAAATTGAACCATACCCGATAGATGATGTTATAGATACTGTTTGTGAATGGAACTATGAACTGATACTTGATGCTGATGCACACAGGAATGATCCAAAGGATTTTAAAGATTACAGTGAGTTTCAGGATAAGTATGACAGTTTGAAAGCAGATGAAAAGAGGCTGGACAGGTTGTTTGAAAAGACCTGTTATGCAAAGGAGATTGATGAAATGGCGGCTGCTTTGGTGGAATCATTCATTAGCCATTTAAGTAGCAGGGATGATTTGGAAAAAGCTGCGGTGACAGTTGCAGAAGGAATTAAGGATTATAGTACGGGTAAGAGAGGAAGGTGAGTCTATGGCAGATAAAGTTCATTGTATTAGGAAAACACTAAGACTAATGCCAGAGGAAGCCAAGATGCTTGCAAAAAAGGCATGTGATAATGGAATGAATGAGGCTGAGTATATCCGTCTTCTTATCAGTCAGAAACCAAATGATTATCCGGAAGTAAGGAAGATTCTGAAGGAACTCATTAATGAAGTCAACAGAATTGGAATAAATATCAATCAGATAGTATTTAACAATAATGCCGGGCTGTATTCCAAGGAAGATAAGACACAGCTGATAGCTTATATGCGAAAACTGAATCAGAAGGTAGATGAGGCGGTGGTAAAGATTGGCAATCAGTAAAATCCTTAATATGAAGGATTGTGGTGGGCATTTTCACGGAAAACATCTGAAGAGATCTCTTGATTATGTGATGAATCCGGAGAAAACACAGGATGGAAGGCTCGTTGGTGCAATCAACTGTCAGGTCGATTCTGCTTTTGAACAGATGAAAGCTACAAAACGGATGTTTGGAAAAGTTGATAAAAGGCAGGGATATCATATCATTCTCTCATTTAAGGAAGATGAAGTGAATCCTGATATGGCATTTGAGATAACCCGCAGATTCGTGGAAGAGTATCTTGGAAAATCATATGAGGCAGTATATGTGGTGCATGATAATACAGCACATGTTCATTCACACATTGTATTTAACAGTGTGAGTTTTGTGGATGGGAAAAAGTATCGCTATGAAAAAGGAGACTGGGCAAAGTATATCCAGCCAATCACGAATAAGTTGTGTCAGGAATATGGTCTTTCAATAATTGATGTTGATGACGGCAGTAAGGAAAAAGAGCATGAAAGCTATAAGGACTGGAGCGAATATCGTGAAGGCAGTTTTGTATGGGCAGATATGATTAAGAGAGACCTGGATTCCTGTATCCTGCAAGCTGGAAATTATGAGCAGTTTCTAGAACTGTTATCTGACAAAGGATATGAGGTCAAGCAGGGAAAGTATCTGGCGGTAAAGCCACAAGGAATGACGAGATTTCGCAGATGTAAGACATTAGGAGATATGTATTCTGATGAGGTAATCCGAGAAAGAATAGAAAAAGAGGATATTTCATTTTACCGGGAACAGCAGAAAGAAGTACAACCGGTTCTTTGTAAGTGTAAGGTGAGAAGATACCGAAGGGCAAAGATGTCGGGGCTTCAAAAGAGATACTATGCAAAGCTATACCGGATAGGAAAGCTGAAAAAGAAGCCATACAGTCAGGTATGGAAGTATAAGGATGATATCCGTAAGATGCATAAACTGCAGGAGGAGTATTTGTTCCTTGTAAATCATGACATTCATTCAGCAGAGGAGCTTGTCAGTGTAATCAGCTCATTGACAGATAAAAGAAAAGAAGTTTCAGCAGAGAAAAGCCGCATTTATAAGGCTAGGAAGAGAAGTCGAGAACTTTTTGATATAGCAGATGATATGAAAGAGTTAGAACCTGCTGAGAAGTCTTTCCTCCAGGGAGATAAATTTTTTACGGATGAGCATCTGCAATGGGAAACTTTGAAACAGAAGCTTTTATCACAGGGATATAGCCTTGAAGAGGTGGAAGCACTGCGTAAACATTATAAAGAGGAGTATTCCAAAGCATGTGCAAAAGAAAGGGCAGTATTCAAAGAGTTGAATATTGGTAAATCTATATGGAAGAGTCTTATTCCAGACAGCGTATCAGATGGAAAAGATGCACAGTACAACAAAGAGACAATACGAGACAGGAAAGAGCAGCCAGAACGTTAGGCTGTTTTTTTAGTAGTTAGGAGGCATATATGGAAGAAAACAGAGAACCGCTTAGTGCGATAGCAATCGAGAAAAAATTGCAGCTTCTCCGAAATAAGCATTTTAGTGAAGATACGATTGCTCTTGTAAAAAGTGATTATGAATATGGACTGAAAGAGGAGGAGATCAGCCTTTATCTAAATAAGTCATACGACATTGAACAGATGAAGATTTTATCGGAATGTCTGCACAAGGATGTTCCAAAAGATGTGATTGATATTATCAAGAATACCAAGTATTCGGTTCATCAGATGCAGGTGTCCCTTGAATTTTATGAAAAGGGTGTACCTGTTCAGACAATTAAGGAGGTTATGGACAAAGGGGAAAAACCTATTACCATGCGACGATTATATGAGGAAGTTCTGGAACAGCTGAATAACGTCAAGAAACAGATTCCGGAAGAGTCTGAGTATGTGAAAGCACTCATTTCTCAGATGGATGAAGTGGTTGCAAAGATCAATCACCAGAATGAAAGGTATGATGCCTTGAATAAGAAGCTTTCTGAAATAGAAACTTCCAAAGATGATGAGGAAGTCAGGGAGCGTCTAGTCAAGGAGAACCAGGATAAGGATGCTCTTATCAACAGTCAGCAGAATGAACTGAATAAGGCAAGCAGTACGATTGCAAGACTCAGGGATGATATTGAGAAAAAGGATAAGGAGATAAAGCGTATGGGAGACAGAATAGAGTCATTGGAAGATAAGATCATAAGTGTTGCCACAGAGAATAAGAAAGAGGCAGAAAGTAAGGCAGAGCCGCAGGAAAGCCAGTCCGTACCACAGGCAGATAAAAAGATGGTAGATACAGTTGCAGTTCCGCAGAATATGCAGGCTGTGGCAAATGGTATTCCGGTCTATTATCAGATTCCGGTAGTTGATGGAACCGGAAATGTGGTGCAGAGACTTCCGATTGAGCGAAGTGTGAGAAAGAGCAGCAACAGCGGAGTGGCGAGCCTTTTTGCAAGACTTTCCTTTAAGAAAAGGTCAAGAGCAGACATCGTCAGACTTGTAGCAACAGGAGACCTTGTTCCGGCGCAGCTTGTGCAGATTAAGAGTGCAATAGAAAAGGGACTTACTGAGTCACAGCTTGTAGAACTTATAAACAACAACATTTCAGCGGAAAAGATGAAGGAGATCATTGAGATTGCTGTGCTTGAAAACAGCATGGCAGATTAGGAGGAACTTATGAATTTAGCAGTAGTAAATGAAGCAGTAACAGAGATGAATGGTGTGGAGCATCAGTTTACAGAGGAAGAGAAAAACTTTGTTGTTCAGTTCGCATTCAGAAGCGGCAGCAAGGAAGATACGATTTGTCTTATTGAAGCTTTGGGACATTCGGCGGATAAGGCTGAGTCGGACGAGATTATGGTCACATACAGAGCTAAATATGATATGAAGCCTGCATGGGTGGAACAGGTGGAAAACCTGCTTGTGGCACTTGAAATGTACCGTATCGAGGAGGAGAAAGCAATCAATCATCTGGCAGATATTTTGACTGCTTATGGTATTGATGTATCAGCCAAGGAAATCCGTACTACAGAGACAGAAACACTTAAAACAACAGTCAGAGAAAAAGTGGAGGTGCGATAATGGCAGAGGAAATTCAGGAAGCGGTGCAGATCATCCGTGTTGCTTATGATGGCATTGAGATTGCCATGAAGGTAGGAAGTGGTGGAATAGCTGCCATGCAGAAGGCAATAGATTTCTTAAAAGGGATGCTTGATTATGAAAAGTCACTAGGCAAGACATCCATGAGAAAGCTGCTCTTAAAGGGTGGCGATTTACAGGTGTTACAGTTTAATACCGAAGATATGAAAAAAGTTGAAAAGATGGCAAAGAAGTATGGAATCCTATATTCGGTACTTCCGGACTGTAACAGGAAAGACGGATTGAGTGAGGTTATCTTCCACACTGAGGCAGTTCCACGTGTGAATATGATGATACAGAAGCTCAAGTTTGGTAAGATTGCCACATTTGACGATTATCTGAAGAATGGAGATGAAAAATCCCTTGGCAAGCTGATGGATTTTTTGAAGAAACAGCAGGGAAACGAGAAAAGCCACACGATAGAAGGTGATAAGGTTAATTCCGCCATTGACGGGCTGATTGAGAAGGTCGGAATGTTTGCAATGGAAAAGAAAGCTATCAGTGTGGATCAGGTCAAGGAGAATTTCAGCATCAATGGTGAGCAGGCTGAAAGTGTCATCAGACAGCTTGAGACAATCGGTGTGCTTGGCAGCAAGAATGAAGATGGCACCCATACAGTAATGATGGACAAGGATGCATTTATCAATCGTGTCAGAGGTTATCAGGACCTTGCTGAGAGAATGAGGGCAGTTGCAGCATCAAAGAATGCGAACCTGTCAGATGTGACTATCAGCAAGAAGCTGATTATCGAAGAGAATGACCATGCTGTTAAGACCAGAGTTCCCGGCACATGGGGAGAAGAGGCAAAATATGTATGGCTCCGTAAGGAAAACATCATGGAGATTCATGGTGGAAAGACAATGCTTACCTTCCTTGATTCAAACAAGGATTATAAGCTCTACGATGAGCAGAATCGTGTGGTGACAACTCAGAAAGGAACCGAGCTTTATACTCACTACGACAAGGTGGAGTCATCTGTCAGGGAGCGTTACGAGAAAGTGCAGAAGCAGCAGAAAAAGACCACACAGAAGAAAACTGTTACCACAAAGAAAGCGAGGTAGCAGCCTATGCAGACAACAAAGAAAAAGCCGTCACTGATATTCATTATTGTGGGTGCAGTGTTATCCGGGTATCTTGGTTATCTGATAAATGGTGCGTGGACAAAAGGGATTGCCTTCAATGAATTTATGGACAGATTCAATGATATATGTGCAATTCCCTTTGCCAACTATTACAATTCCAATACAGTAAAAGCAGTAGCCATTGCATTAGGTATCTATGCGATGGCTATTGTCATGTATTACACCAGTCAGAGAAATTATATGCCCGGCAAAGAATTTGGTACGGCAAGATTTGAAAATCCGAAGCAGGTCAACAAGATACTTGCAGATAAGGATGAGAATTTCAATCGGATACTCAGCCAGAATGTGAAGATGTCGCTTGATTTCAGGAGACTCAAGCTCAATGGAAATATACTTATCTGTGGTGGTTCCGGAGCAGGAAAAACATTTTATGAAGTAAAGCCGAATCTTATGCAGATGCCGCATAACTGTTCTTTTATCTGTACTGATCCAAAGGGAGAAATCCTTAGAAGCTGCGGTCAGATGCTAAAGAATAACGGATACAATGTGAAAGTCATAAATCTGTTAGAGATGGATAAATCAGACTGTTACAATCCGTTTTCCTATATCAGAGAGGAAACAGATGTGGTCAAGCTGATTACAAACCTTATCAGCAATACGACACCAAAGGGAGCGACACCAAGTGATCCGTTCTGGGAAAAAGCGGAAGGATTGTTCTTACAGTCTATCTTTTATTATGTGTGGCTGGAGGTACAGCCGGCAAAGAGAAACTTCGAGACAGTACTGAAGCTTCTTGGAGAGGCAGAGGTTACAGAGCAGGGGAAGGCATCAAAGCTGGATGTGCGTATGAAGTTTTTAGAGGAGAGTTCCCCACTTGGAGCAAATCATCCGGCAGTCAAGCAGTACAACAAATGTATGAGAGGTGCAGGAGATACCGTCCGTTCCATTATCATCAGTGCCAACTCAAGACTTGCATTTCTTGAGAATAAGCAGGTTTTACGATTGCTCTCCAAGGATGAGCTTAATCTGTCCGATATCGGTATTGGAGTAAATGGGGATGGGGAGACAAAGACAGCACTGTTTTGTGTAATCCCGGATAGTGATAAATCCTATAACTTTATTATCGGTATGTTATATACGCAGATATTTCAGGAATTGTACTATCAGGCAGACTTTAACTGTGGTGGCAGACTGCCAATCCATGTGACTTTTATGTTAGATGAATTTGCGAATGTCGCATTGCCCGATGATTTCTGTTCGCTGTTATCGACAATGCGAAGCCGTGAGATTTCAAGTATCATCATCATTCAGAACTTTGCCCAGTTAAAGGCACTTTTCAAAGATACCTGGGAGACAATTCCCGGCAACTGCGATACGTTCATCTATCTCGGTGGAAACGAGCAGTCAACGCATAAGTACGTCTCAGAGCTGCTTGGAAAAGGTACGATTGATAAGAAGTCAAGCGGAGAGACAAAGGGCAGACAGGGAAGCTCTTCAAGAAATTATGATGTATTAGGAAGAGAACTGTTTACACCCGATGAAGTCAGAAAGCTGGATAACAAAAAGTGTATTATCTTTATCCGTGGATTTGATCCTATCATGGACAATAAGTTCATACCATTCAATCATCCGATGTTTAACCAGACAGCAGATGGCAAGGAAGAGCCTTATGTTCATCAGATAAGAGGAGCAGATAATCTTATCGGTCCGCCATTTGAGATTCTTTCAGACAAGGCGGTTAAGTATTATGAAAAGCTGAGGGATAAGGGAGAGAATGTGTATATAGATTCTCTTACCTATGAGCAGTTTATGATGCTTGGTGATGCGGAATTAAGCAGAAGATTCTCCATGCAGGATGAAGCAGAGCAGAAAGCAAAGATTGACAGGGAACAGGCAAATGAGCTTGAGTATGTCGATGAATCGCAGAAGTCGGAAGCAACAGAAAGTGCCAATGCTTCTAGTGGAAGTGCTGGTGCTAAGCCTGTAAGAAATCCTGAGAGGGAAAAGCCTAAGTGGGAAGATACCATTACAAATCGTATGCTTCACTGGTCATATACACCTGAACAGAAAGAAGAGCTCAAGATGGCACTTGCGGCAGGTGTTCCGAAAGCAACGATACTGACTTACTTTTATCCGGAGGTAACTGCTGAGAAGATGAGTTCTTATCGAATGAAGCAGTAAATTATCGCATAGGCATGGAAGTTATGCTATACTGTAGATATGCGATATACAAGTATTTTATGAAAAGGATGTTATCATATGAAAACAATACAAGAGTTAATTGAAGAAGGTATAAAGATTAAAACTACATGTGCACAAACAAATATTCAAACCATAGTGCGAGGTGATGTATATGCAGATTGGTTAACTTACTGCGAAAGATTACTGCGTCAGCAATTTCCTGATGATCCACAAACAATAGAGTTTTGTGAAATAGCAAGAAAAGCGAATGGAAATGATGTAAAAGTGCTTGAACGATTAATTGGTATTCTCAAGGCATTTGCTGATATACCGCCGATAGCACTAACTGAACCTATTGATATAACACTTAAAAAAATATGTACTAATTTTCATAAATGTGCAAGGTCTATTTTAAATCGTCACTCAAAACGTGCGACATTAGAAATCAATGACGAGTATGATGTCCAAGATTTACTGCAAGGAATATTACGTCTTTTTATTGATGATATTCGTCCAGAGGATTATGTGCCAAGTTATGCAGGAGGAAACTCAAGAATAGATTTTTATTTACCTAAGTATGAAACATATATTGAAACAAAGATGACTAGAGAAGGATTACGAGATAAGGAAGTAGGTGAACAATTAGCTATTGATATAGCTCGTTATGGAGATAAATGTAAAACTCTTGTATGCTTTATTTATGACAAAGGAAGTTTTCTAAGTAATCCGTATGGACTAATTTCAGATTTAGAGGCACTTAGTTCTGACAGGTTACAGGTAAAAGTATATATCGCACCAATTTAACTAACAATTTGCTAAGAGAGACTTCGGATAGAATCGGTTGGCGTTTGTTAGCTTATAATATTTCTATCCAATTTTATTATAGATTGCACAGCACTTTAGCCAATAACAGGTTAAGGTGCTTTTTTCATGCCATAAAAGGAGGTGGTTGAAGCACAACGCATCGGGGAAAGCCCGATTAATCATTACTACAGGCATTGCCTGATAATCATATAGTAAAAAAACAAAGACAGAGAGGAATGTATATATTCCATTCGGAAATCAGCCGGATTGGAATGTGTACATTCCTTTCTGGCTTTTTTCCATATCTGTCACACATCAAGAAAAAGGAGATTTTTATCATGAGAAAAGAACAGATTACAGTAACTAACAATTCAGTCTGCAATAGCGCAGAAAACAAGGGTTTGGAGGGAAAAGGCATGAAGAGAAGATTACTTCATTTTAAGAAAAGAATGGTTCCGGCAGTATCCGGAGCACTTATGGGAGTGATGCTTATGAGCACTACCTGTTTTGCAGCAGGTACAGGTACTTCCGCAGTAACACAGCCGCTTGAGAACTTAAAGACACTTATCATTGCAGTCATTGGTGCGGTCGGTGTCATCATTCTTGCAAAGAATGTCATGGAGTTCGCACAAGCCTACCAGCAGCAGGATTCATCTACCATGAACTCTGCACTGAAAGGAATTGTAGCAGGTGTCATGATGGCTGGTATTTCAACAGTTCTGACATTCTTAGGCTTCTAAGATGGGGGAAGCATTTCCCCTTTTAGTAAAAGGAAAGAGGTGAATAACAAGTATGGATATTTTTAAGCTTGGAGACAAGATCCTTGCACTTCTTGAGGCGGTGTTTGGGTTTTGGAACAATCAGATATCCCTGGTCTTTGCAATGCTTGGACAGTCACCGGTCAGTTTCAAGGGCGGAGGTCCTTGGGCAGTTATTGAGGGTATAGAGCCGGTCTTTGTAGCGGTCGGTTCATCCCTCGTTGTGCTGTTCTTTGTTATCGGTTTCTGCTCGGAAAGCATAGATGTAAAAGATGAAATGAGGTTTGAGTCTATATTTCGTATGCTTATCCGACTGGGACTTGCAGAATGGTTTGTTGCAAATAATGTCACGATCATGAAAGCGTTTTTTACTTCCATAGGAAATCTGGTAGGACTTATATCTGCCGGGACAACGACACAGCTTGCTATTGACAGTACACAGGCAGATATCATTAAGGAACTTGGATTTGGTGAGAGTCTGGTAATGCTGATACTCACAGCTTTGCTTGCAATCATCATTATTATCTGTGGATTCTTTATCATCTACACAGTGTATTTCAGGTTCTTAAAAATCCTGATTATTGTGCCGCTCGGTGCGATTGCCTGTTCCACGATGGCAGGAAACAGAATGGTCAGTCATACAATGGCTACCTACTGCAAATATTTTCTTTCGTGTGTATTTGAGGCAGTAACGATGGCACTTGCGATTGTGGTATGTAATGCATTTATCAATGCAGGACTTCCGGCATTTACAGGAAGTTACGCTGACTGGGCACAGACGCTTATTTATTTGTGTGAAATGACATTTACGATAGCAATGACTGTTGGAAGTGTGAAGGGTGCACAGACACTTACAAGCAAGGCATTTGGATTATAGAAGGAGGCAGAAATGGATAATGAAAAGAAACAGGTTACTTATAATTCAAGCATAACCGGAGAAACGCAGGTGACATTTGATATCCAAAGCAGTATATGAATAACAGGGCAATGTTTATCGGTCTTATGTGTAATGAAGATGGATATGAGGAGCCTTTTGGGGATGTGACTGTGAATTTGTCGGTTGCAGCACCAAATTACTGCGGATATCTGAATGTGAATGACATGCCGGATATTGAAAAGTTTATTACAGATAACGACCTTGGAGAGTTTACTGGATTCACGCAAAGGAGCGGGTTCTGTGAATATCCTCTTTATCTGTTCAATGTAGACAAGCTTAGGGAACTGTGTCCGGATGGAATGGATAAGTATGAGGCGAATATTGGAATGACAAGAAAGCCGGAGAAAAAGGATTTATCAAGATAGGAGGAAGCGACAATGGTAATCGAAGTAAACAAGGATATTGACCGCTATCAGGAATCGGTTGCGATGGGACTTACTGCAAGGCAGCTTATATTTTCCATTGCAAGTGTAGTGGTTGGTGGCGGTATTGTCCTTCTTCTTTACAAGTATATCGGTCTTACTGGTTCTGCTTATGTGGCAATTCCATGTGTGGCACCGATTGCTCTTGGCGGATTCTATTCCTTTAACGGGATGAATTTCTACGAGTATATGGGAAAGAAACTGCATTTTATGTTTGGTAACAGGGCACTTACCTATGTATCAACAGAGGGAGAGCCTGCAATAAAGCAGTTAGAAGCAGAACAGAATGAACAGGTAAAGAAGAAAGGCAGAAAGGCAGAACCGGAGACTGTAACAGCTGATTCGGCTGTAAAGAAGCAGGAGGAGTTTGAAGCGATGAAGAAAAAGACGAGAAACATGCTGCTTGGACTTGTCGCAGTCATTGTGGCGGCAGTAGCAGGCATTGCAGCATATAAGGCAATGCATTAGAAACGAATAGTATCTGACCGCAAGGTCGGGAACACAGCCCGCAGGGTGAAGTTCCCGGCGGGCTTTCATTATAAGAAAGCGAGGTTAGAGACATGGGTTTATTTACAGACGGATTTAAGTTATTAAAGAAGGCGAGTGAGCCTTTGTATAAGACACCTAAATCCATTCAGGAAACCATAGAGATTATGGCGGTGGCTGAAAACGGCATTTTTGAAGTAAGCAAAAATAAGTATTCCAAATGCTACCGCTTTCAGGACATCAATTACACGACAGCAACCGAGGATGAGCAGATCGGTATTTTCGAGAGATACTGTAAGTTCTTAAATTCGCTGGACTGTAATTATAAGATTACGATCAACAATAAGAACAAAAACATGGATGAACTCCGTGACAAGGTTCTGATTGCTGAGAAAAACGATGGCTTCAATAATTATAGAAGAATCTACAATGACATCATTGAGGAGAAGATTATTGAGGGCAGACAGGGGATTGAGCAGGAGAGATACCTGACAATCACGATTGAGAGAAAGAACTTCGAGGAGGCAAAGGCACAGTTTGCAACCCTTGAGGCAACGATACACAAGGCTTTCATTGAGCTTGGTGCGGAGATTGTACCACTTAATGGCAATGAGAGACTGAAAGTGCTCTATGACTATTATCATCTTGGAGATGAGGGCAGCTTTGATTTTGATATCAAAAAGGCAAAGAAGGTCGGGGCAGATTTTAGAAATGATCTGTGCAATGGTATGGTGAAATATTTCCCGGACCATTTTGAGGATGAGAGTAAATTCTGCAAGGCGCTTTTTATCAAAAAGTATCCGAGCAGTTTGTCAGACAGATTCATCAATGAGATTACTTCCCTTCCGGTTCATTCCATCACGAGCATTGATGTGGTGCCTGTTCCCAAGGATCTGACAACAAAGGTGCTTCAGAAGAAATACCTTGGTATTGAGTCGGATATCATTAAGCAGCAGAGAGTCCGTAATAAGAATAACGATTTTTCTACGGAAATCTCATATGCCAAGAGAACGGAGAAAAAGGAGATTGAGGAAATCATGGATGATGTCCGTGAGAATGACCAGTGCCTTTTCTTTGTGGGAGTAACCATTATTCTTATGGCAGAAAGCAAGAAGGAGCTTGAGAGTGTATGTGAGACTGTGGAGACTATCGGAAAGCGTAACAGCTGCACGATTGATACACACTACTTAAAGCAGAGGGAAGCACTCAACACAGCACTTCCGATTGGTGTAAGACAGGTGGAGACAATGCGTACACTTCTTACCCAGTCGCTTGCGGTGCTTATGCCGTTTAATGTGCAGGAGCTTAATGATAGCACGGGCAATTACTATGGTATCAACCAGATCAGCAAGAATGTGAATATCGGCAACAGAAAGAAGCTCATTAATGGAAATGGCTTTGTATTTGGTGTGCCGGGTTCCGGTAAATCCTTCTTCTGCAAGATGGAAATGGGCAGCGTATTCTTGTCGGGAGATGATGAGATTATCGTCATTGATCCGATGAACGAATACTTTGATATTGCTGAGACTTATGGCGGAACTGTAGTAAATATGTCTACTTACACGGATAACTATGTGAATCCGCTGGAGATGGATGTGTGGAGCCTTGACCCGAATGATTCAAAGGGAATGGTAAGAGAAAAAGGTGAGTTTATGCTTGGTCTTTGTGAGCAGTGTATCGGAGACAGTTTAAATTCAAGACAGAAGTCAATCATTGACCGCTGTGTGAGAAAGCTGTATATCGACATTGCAAGGAGCAAAGAGAAGTATATCCCTGTAATGAGTGACTTTTACGATATCCTTATGGTACAGCCTGAGGATGAGGCAAAGGACATTGCATTGTCTTTGGAGCTTTTCGTAAATGGTTCACTTAATATCTTCAATCATCAGACAAATGTGGATGTGGATAACAGATTCACAGTATATGGCATCAGGGACTTAGGTACGGAGCTTAGTCCTATCACAATGCTTGTCATGATGGAGTCTATTCAGAACAGGATTGTTGAGAATGGCAAGAGAGGCAAGGCAACATGGCTCTATATTGATGAATTCCACGTACTGCTTAATTCCGAGTATTCTGCAAAATATCTGCAGCAGCTCTGGAAGAAAGTAAGAAAGCAGGGAGGTCTTTGTACCGGTATCACGCAGAATGTCATCGATCTGTTGCAGAATTACACAGCAACCACAATGCTTGCAAACTCAGAGTTTGTGGCACTTTTAAAGCAGGCTAATACGGATAGTTCCAAGATGGCAGAGGTTATCGGAGTATCAGAAGCACAGCTTAGATTCGTAACCAATACTGCATCGGGAATGGGACTTATCAAGTGTGGTTCAGTGGTGATTCCTTTTGATAATCAGATAAGTAAGGATACGGATTTGTACAAGCTGTACAATACCAACATTCACGAGATAATTGAGATGAAAAAGCATGCAAATGAAAAATGTTAATTCTTTATGAAGTCATGAATTTTGGATTGACATATTTTCATATGACAGGTAATATAATATTAAAGACAGGCAACTTGAGTGTCTGCCAAGCGGCAAAGTAAGGTGTTGTGCCAGAGAGCAGTGCCTTATGAGCTTTATAAGGGTTTGACATTTACCACAATCTGGCTAGAGGTTAATCCTCGAAAGAAAATGTTAGAAGGGCTCTGCTTATGCAGAGCCTTTCTTAATCTAAGGATGTAGTGGAGAACTGTAATGAGGAATGTTTTAGATTGCATAAATGCATTTATTCCGCTATTATCAACCGAATATGAGCTTGTACTAGGGAGAAAAGGTGTTTCAGTTACATTAAGAATTTCATTTGATAAAAAAGATTGTTTTCATCTTATGGGATTACAATATCTGGTAGACAGACCTGAATTGAGCCGAGACAGAGGCAGAGTATTTGATGAGATAGCAGATGGAACAATTACAATTGAAAAAATAGAGTCATCAGATTTTTATAATAAGATAGAGCAAAGAGTTCATTTCCTGCCATTGCTTGAACAAATGATTGATAGTAATGATACTGTGTTTAAGTATAATAAGAAAGCAAATATGTATTCAATGATTGAGGCTGATTATCTTATGGAAAACAACGTGGAGAGCAGGAATCTATTTTTGTTTTTATCTAATGATGAAGGAGATAATTATTTCTGTCGTTCATTTTTTCCAGAGGAAAAGATGGATTATTCAAAAAATCAAGCATCGTGGACACTTCTTTATAAGAAAAAGATTGATTTATCAACCAGAATAGAGACAGTTCTTTACAATAGAATTAAATAGATTTTTACATAAGCCATTTGGACTAATCATCCAGATGGCTATTTTTTTACCCATTTTGGGGTAATGGATGTAGAAAGAAGGTGAGAACATTGAAGATAAAAAAGGTGGATGATAAGCCTATGGTCATTCACACCAAGGAGAAAGCCAAGATTCATGCCCACGAGCCAAAGGGTGCCAAGATTAAAGGCAGCAACATCTATACAGTAGAGAGAGGACCGAAAGTGCATGATGCTAAAGCCAATGAAATGGATAAAAAAGCATCTGCAAAATTGATGCTTCAGAAAAGTACTGATGGAAAGAGTACTTATAGAAAGAGTACCATTCATCAGTCGGAGGCTAAGGATAAAGGTCTTTCTAAGTTTAAGCGTAACATCAGAGAGTCAGGAACTTCAATCAAGACCAAGAACACCAATCTTCACATTGCAGGAAGAACAGGAGCACTTGCAGCCGGGACAGTAACGGAGCAGGTGGAGGGCGGGCAGGAGGTATCGCAGGCAGCATATCTTGCATATGAAGCAAGCCGCCCTGTTACCGGAACTGCTTCTAAGGGTGCTGCACTTTTCAGGAAAAAGGCGGCAGCCGAGGCAAAGAAGCGTATCAAAAAGGTAGAGACAGGAAAGAAGCTGGCAAAAAAAACGGCAAAGAAAGCTGCCAAAGATACAGCTAAGGCGGTAGCTAAAGAGACGGCAAAAGAAACAGCAAAGATTACTGCCAAGGTTGCAACGAAAACTGCGACAAAGGCAGCTGCTACGGCGGCAGGAACAGCGGTTGCACCGGGAGTTGGCACGGCAATCGGCATGGCAGCCGGATATGCTGCAGGTGTGTCCATAGAGGTCAAGGATGAAAAGATGACCAACCGGAGCAGGAAGATAAAGTTCTTTCTGGATAAGATGAGAGCACAGGAGAATCAGACGGACAGCGTGGCAAAGCTGGTAAAGGATCTGATTGTGCGAAAAGCGATTACCTGGGTAAAGGCAGCTGCACCGATTATCGGATTGGTGCTTTTATTACTTGTTCTTGTAGTTGCCATGATTGCGGTTCCGGTTATAGCGGTGATAGCAATCCTTTACAATTCTCCATTTGCTTTATTCCTGCCACCACTTGAATCAGGAGATACCGTGCAGACAGTAACGAGTGCCTATGTGCAGGAGTTTAACCGGGATGTGAACACGAAAGTGAATGAGCATACCGGATATGACCTTGGAGAGCTTGTCTATGTGGATTATGAAGGTATGGAAGAAAACCCGAGCAATTACTATGACATCATGGCAGTCTATATGGTCAAGCATGGTGTCGGAGATACTGCAACAGTCATGAATGACACTTCAAAAGGCTGGCTGCAGGCAGTAGTAAATGATATGTGTTCATACACCACAAGCACCGGAACAAAGGACGTGGAAGAAACAGATGCAGATGGCAATGTAACAACTGTCACAAAATCGGTTCTGTATGTGAATGTCACACTGAAATCGTACAGGGATATGATTTCGGTCTATGGATTTAATTCTGATCAGGTGGAAATGCTTGAGCAGATCATGAGTCCGGAGTTTATGGGACAGCTTGGATATGCCGGAAGCGGAAGTGGCGGCGGAGGTGGAAGTCCGGGAGTAAGCTCCATGACTGAGGATGAAATCAATGCCATTCTAAACGAAATTACAGACAGCAGGCAGAAAACAGTCTGCTCCTATGCACTTCACAGAGTTGGCTTTCCTTATAGTCAGGATTTAAGAGACAGCGGTAACTATTATGACTGTAGTTCCTTAGCCTATTATTCATGGAAAGATGCAGGCGTGGATATTAGTTACGGCGGTGCAACCACAGCGGCAGCGGAGGCACAGGGACTGGATGAAGCCGGAAAGACTGTCTCCTTTGATGAGTTACAGCCGGGAGACCTTATCTTTTATAGTTTTACAAGCAACGGAAGATATAAGAACATCAGCCATGTGGCAGTATACGTCGGAAATGGCAAGGTGGTAGAGGCGCTTAATGAAAGTCTTGGTGTTGTTTACCGGGATGTGGCAAGCACAGGAAAGATTGTTGTGATAGGAAGACCATAACAGGAAATTTGCAGAGAGGGCATAGTCTCTCTCTGAGACTGGAGGTAAGAATGGATTTAAAAGATATGATACTGGTAACAGAAAACGACAGGGGAACAGAGACAAATATGCTGATGACTCTGGATGATTATAAGAGTTTTATAGCAGTTGATGACATGTCAGAGCTTGCAGACAATTTGTTGCAGCTTGGAAGAACACTTGGTGAAGCAGATAACTTCGCAGAGTATTACAGGGCAGCAAATGTAACTGTATCTGCGAGATTCTGTCTGGATGATATTCAGCTGGGGCACTTTCTTCAGGGACTTTATAACGATTCCAAAGAATTTCGGTTTGATAAAGAAGCCAGTTCTTCTGAATGTGTTGCAAAGCTTAAGGAGATTGGAATGACCGATAAGGGCTGGGTGGATGATTTTAACCTGCATTATGAAATGGAGAACCGCTCATTTGAAAGGGGACAGACATTTCATAACTTCAATGACCATGATTACATGGTGCTTGAAGCATTATCACCAAGGAATCTCGTGGTGATGGATATGAAGTCAGGTTCTCTTACAATCGCCCTTGGTGCGACAGAGTATAAGCGTTATCCGAAGGATGAGAAGCCTACAAAGGACAATACCACAATCGGAGTATCGTGGGAGCATGGCATTTATCTTGGTTCCACACTCTCAACCACGAATTTCAAGGCATACAAGAGGGAGTATGGCACACCGGAAAAGATAGAGGATATCTATGATTACAGGGCAAAGCTAAAGCAGAAGTTCTATTTTTATCAGGATATGTCAAAGGATGATGATGTACCAAAGAAGCTGCAGAATGACTTCCTTCACCAGATGTATGAGGATTTTGGAACGATTGAAGAGGACTGTTTTTACGACAGGCTGGAAGATGGAAAGTACGATGAAGGCTTTAAGGAAAGACAGGTAAAGGAAGAAAAGAGCCGGTGATGAGATTTTTACAGGAGGCGATATCATATGGAACAGGAATTTGATGTTGAGATAAAAGAAGTGCTTTCACGAGTACAGAAAGTAAAGGCAGAGTCGCTTGACGATGCCATCAATAAGGCAATGGATATGTATTATGCAGAGCAGATAGTCCTTGGAGCAGAGGACATGAAGGGAGTTGATTTTGCGCCTATCAGCGAAAGTCAGCTCCCTTCTTCATTAAAAGAAAACGGAGGAAGAGCAAGATGACAAGTGATTCAACAACAGTAATTAAGAACATGGAGTTTTTAGTAAAGGAACTTCATAAGGAGTGGGACAGATCGGGTGCTTCTAAGGCATCCGTTATTATTTCCATTGAGGAAGTAGATGGTATTAATGATAAGTTAAAAGAGATTATCTATCAGACACAGAAGTCAGTCGATGAGGATGAGCTGACATTTAAACAGAGCATGGCAAAGTCAAAGGAGTGCTATGTGCTTCTTCGTGTGGTGCGTAAGATTGCAAAGAAAAAGGATAAATGCGAAAAACAGGCAATCGACAATGAATTTGCAATCGAGCTGGATAAGGATGAGTTAAAGCTATTTAAGGGATTGTTTGCAGAGATGTTTAAGTAGAGGAGGACAAAGGTATGGGCGTTGATATGAAGGTCAAAGCGATATACGATTCTGAGATTGGTAACATCACCAGATCAGAAAAGAACTGGAAGGATGTGTTAAAGGTCGCAGGTCAGTTATACCGCTATGAATTTGACAATATCGTTATGGTAACAGCTCAGAGACCTCCGGAAAAAAGCACACTCATGGCAGATTATGATACCTGGAAAAAGGTGGGAAGATATGTAAAGCGTGGTGCGAAAGGCTGCGCTATCTTCCCGTCAAGGGCACTGAATCCACGCATGAGGTATATCTTTGATATCAGTGATACCGGAGGGAAGAATGTTAAGCTGACATGGGACCTTGAGGGAGAAAATCTTAAAGATTATGTGGATTTTCTCGTATCAGAAGGTCAGATTGAGCAGTACGATAACAGCAACAGGGAGTCTCTAAAAAATACACTAAAACAGTTTACAGGAACAGATGTTTGGCTTATAATAAAAGAAGAGTTCGGAGACCGAATGACCGAGCTCATGCAGCTATCAGGTAGTGTGATAAAGGAAGAAAGTAAGAAACGCAATGGCTTACAGCAGGAAATGGACATGGAGCAGCTTGTATATGCAAGTGTCATGTATGCTGTAGGGACGAGATGCGGATTTGACTTATCTGTGCAAGAACAGGATTTCAGTCAGATCGTAAATATCAAAGACGAAGAGATCATTTACCGTCTTGGTTCCATTGTATGCGATGTCTCCTGTAGTGTTCTTAGAGAATTTAGTCGTAACTTAAAGGCAATCGAGAGCGAAAGGAGAATTGGATATGTTAGAAGAAATGACTTACAAGGAAGTGGACGGACTGCTTTATCCGCAGATAGAGATGCCGGACGAGACGGAGGATCTCACGAAGCTGGGCAAATACGGAAGGATGGCGATGAACTATCTAAAGGAGAACGAGCCGGCAAGATACAAGACGCTGATGAGATTCGGGAAGATGTACGAGAAGATGTCAGCGGTAGAGGAGGAAGCGAACCAGCTGTACGACCAGCTGGAGATGCAGTATCTGGCGAAGCACAAGCCACAGAATCCGTCATCGACAATGGAGATGTGGAAGATAAGAGAGCAGGCGAAGATGCAGGCAGAGGAAGTGGTACTCCATCAGATAGTGATGCGATTCCACTAGAATCAGATGATACAGAACTGAATAGGGAACTTGATGAAATCAATTCATTGGGTGTTAGTAAGGAAGCCGAATATACACAGGCTTCCTTTTTTTTCGACCAGAACGGGCAGGCAAGCATTGGCACCATTCATACTGAGGACGAAAACAATAATCAGTTTATGCGTCAGTTCGAGCAGGACAGAAAAGCTGCATTAGCAGGTAAATACAATTATCTGAATCCCAAAAAGTCTGCAACAGTACCAGGTGAGTATATCAAACAGGTGCTTATGAGAGGTACAGGCTTTGTCGGTGGCAAGGGCAGGGTATGCAAGATTTTTGAAACAGAGATTGATGCAGGAACCAGGGCAAAGCGTATCAAAGCAGAGTATGGTCAGGGAGGTGCAGGCTGGCCGGTTGACGGACTAGGGCTGCACGGATATGACACATTTCATGGGAATGGACTGCGTTTTCAGTGGCGAGATGAGGATGGAGAGGTTGAAGGATATGTTTCGTGGAAAGATATCGAAAAAGAGCTTGGTGTCCTTATTCTTACAGGGGAATACCAGTCTGAGACACCTCGTATTGATGAGCTTGCGATGGACGGACTCCGTGAGGATGATGAGGTCATTGATGCCGAATATCAGGAAGTGGAACCGGAAGAGGCAGAATCAGAGATTGATGATTATGCAATACCGGATGAGCCGGAGAGCTATGCTTCTAACAGAGATTATGTAAGTGTAAAAGGCATGACACCACAGGAAACTGCCGATGAAGACCGCATGGTAACACAGGCAGAATATGGTGCAGAGATAGAAGCTGAAACAACTGAAAAAGATCCATCAGAGCTTCAGTATATTACACCGATTGATTATGCCAAGCGTATTGCAGAGCTTGATGAAGACCTGCGTGATGCGGCGGAGATTCTTGTAACAGATTGCAGCTGCTACACTCCGTTTAGGGCATTCCTTATGGATGTGGTGCAGTCTGATTTTGCATTTATGCCCAATAAACTTGACCTTATCAGGGATATTGCATTAGGGACAGATAATGCAGAAAGAAAGGCATATTCCAACAATAAGTATGGTCTTGTGGAGTACTCAATCAGAAGCGGATATGTGAAGATCAGCTATAAGAACAGGAATGGTGTGCGTAAGGAAGGTGCACTTGACTGGCGTGAGTTATATGAAATCTTATCTTATATGGTAAAACAGCCATTTTACTGCGGAGAAGACCAGAAGAAGTATTATCAGGAGACAAAGCAGAAGGCTGACAGGGATAAGATGAATCCGGTCTATAAGAGATTCTTTGATATCGAGGATAGTGTAAAAGCCAATCGTCTTGAAACCAGGGAAAGAGCAATAGCGAATGGCTGGGAAACCAAAATTGATGAGAATGGACGTGTAGTTTCAGATGATGCGGTACAGAAAAAGCACAACTTCCACTACAACCTTTGGGAAATGGAAAAAGGTGGAGCCAAGACCAGATACCAGTGGAATATGGATGCAATCCGCACTCTAAAGCAGATTGAATCAGGAAACAGGCTTGCCACACCGGAGGAGCAGAAAGTTCTGTCGAAGTTTGTCGGATGGGGCGGACTGTCACAGGCATTTGATGAGAATAACGCAGGCTGGAGCAAAGAATATGCAGAGCTGAAAGACCTTTTATCTGATGAGGAATACAGTGCTGCAAGGGCAACAGTAAATAACGCCTTTTATACTTCACCGGAGATTGCCATGTGCATAAATTCGGCACTTGTCCAGTTTGGTTTCAGAGGCGGCAATGTATTAGAGCCATCTATGGGTATCGGTAACTTCTTTGGAAGTATGCCGGCACCAATGCAGAGAAGCAAGCTGTATGGGGTGGAGCTTGACAGCATTTCAGGAAGAATTGCAAAGCAGCTTTATCAGAATGCCAATATCAGTATCACAGGATTTGAGAATACCACTTATCCGGATAACTTTTTTGATGTGGTTGTCGGAAATGTGCCGTTTGGCGATTACAAGGTATTTGATCCGAAGTACAACAAGTATAACTTCCGTATACACGATTATTTTCTGGCAAAAGCACTTGATCAGGTAAGACCGGGAGGCATGGTTGCTGTAATTACCACAAAGGGAACGCTTGATAAAGCAAATCCTACCATAAGAAAGTATCTGGCAGAGAGAGCAGAGCTTGTGGGTGCAGTCAGACTTCCAAATACTGCATTTAAGGATAATGCAGGAACTGAAGTGACAGCAGATATCCTGTTTTTGCAGAAGAGGGAGAGAAAGATTGATATTGAGCCTGACTGGGTACACCTTGGTGTGACTGAAAACGGTATTGCAGTCAACTCTTATTTTGCAGAGCATCCGGAAATGATGCTTGGGGCTATGGAGTATGATACAAGGATTTACGGACAGGACAGCAGATATACAGTCTGTGTGAATGATGATGAGAACTTCAACATGTATGAAGCATTAAACAAAGCTATCGGTAATATCAAAGCACAGATGACAGATTTTGAGAGAGTGTCAGATGAGGCGGAGCAGACGGAGGAAGTTATCCCGGCTGATCCGGATGTGAGAAACTACACTTACACATTTTTTGAAGGAAAACTCTATTACAGGGAAAATTCCGAGATGGTAAAAAAAGAAGTATCACAGACTGCCGAGGAGCGAATCAGAAGCCTTGATGAAATCAGACAGATAACAAGAGAGCTGATTGATATCCAGATGGATGGCTGCAGTGAGGTGGAGCTTTCTGATAAGCAGAGACTTCTTAATGTGAAATACGATGCCTTTATAAAGCAGTATGGAGCCATTACTTCGAAAGCAAACAGAATAGCATTTCGAGACGACAGCGATTACCCACTTCTTTGCAGTCTTGAGGAAGTAAATGAAGACGGGGAGGTGAAAAAAGCGGATATGTTTTATAAGCAGACGATTAAGGCAAAGACTGTCATAGATAGGGTTGAGACTGCTGTGGAAGCATTAAATGTATCCGTCAATGAATTTGGATATGTAAATCTTGCCTATATGCTCTCTATCTATGAGCCGGATATTACTAATGCAAAGGAAGAACTTGCAGAAAATTCCGGACAGGCAACGGATGAGATAACGCTAAGTGATGATGCTTTGGCAGAGCTTAAAAGGGCAGTTCTTGTGGAAGAGCTGGACGGACTGGTTTTCCTTAATCCCGACCGCTACAACGAGAACAATCCTGATATCGGCTGGGAGACGGCAGACGAGTATCTTTCCGGCAATGTGAGAGACAAGCTACGAGTAGCAAAAGCTATGGCAGCGAATACAGACAATCCACAGGCAGAAAGATTTGCAGGCAATGTGGCAGCACTTGAAAAGGTGCAGCCGGAGTGGATTGAAGCTTCAGATATTGATGTAAAGATTGGTACAACATGGATTGAGCCGCTTGATTATGAGCAGTTTATCTATGAGCTTCTCAATACACCAAGAAGAGCAAGGGCAGTCAGAAGCCAGTTTTACAATACAGGCATTCAGGTACACTTAAATAAGATGAGCATGGAATGGTTCATCGAGAATAAGAGTATGGATAAGCATTCAGTGGCAGCTACTAAGACTTATGGTACAAGCCGCATGGATGCTTATTCTATTTTTGAGGATACGCTGAATCTTAAAACTGTAACAGTAAGGGACAGGATTGATGATGGTGATGGCAAGTATCATTATGAAGTCAATAAAAATGAGACAATGCTTGCAAGGGAAAAGCAGAACATGATCAAGGAAAAGTTCAAGGAATGGCTGTTTTCAGAGCCGGAACGAAGACAGAAGTATGTGGAATATTACAACGAGACATTCAACAACATCCGTCTGCGTGAGTATGACGGAAGCCACTTACAGTTTCCGGGAATGAATCCGGCGATTGAGCTAAAGCCGCACCAGAAGAATGCGGTGGCAAGAATCCTTCTTGGAGGAAATACCCTGTTGGCACACTGTGTCGGTGCCGGAAAGTCCTTTGAAATGATGGCTGCCTGCATGGAGCAGAAGAGACTCGGACTTGCCAATAAGACGATCATGGTTGTTCCAAAGCCACTTATCGGTCAGACGGCATCAGAGTTTTTAAGGCTTTATCCGTCAGCAAATATCTTAGTTGCTACAGAGCGTGATTTTGAAAAAAGCCGCAGAAAGCAGTTCGTATCAAGGATTGCAACAGGTGACTATGACTGTATCATCATGTCGCACTCGCAGTTTGAGAAAATCCCGATCTCAGCAGAGAGAAAGGAGCGGATGCTTAATGAGCAGATTGATGAGATCAGCTATGCGATTGATGAGATGAAGGAGCGTAACGGAGAGAGATGGACTGTAAAACAGATGGAAAGCCAGAAGAAAAAGCTGGAGGAACAGCTGAAAGCTCTATCTGATGAGAGCAGGAAGGATGACCTCATTACCTTTGAGGAACTTGGAGTGGATTCCATTATGGTGGACGAAGCACATAATTTTAAGAACCTTGCGATTTTTTCCAAGATGAATAATGTGTCAGGTATCAGCAGTAGCGGAGCTAAGAAGTCAACGGATATGCAGCTTAAATGCCAGTATCTATCAGAGATAAATGATGGCAGAGGCATTGTATTTGCAACAGGTACACCAATATCCAATACCATGTGTGAGATGTATGTCATGCAGCTTTACTTGCAGAAAGCGGCACTTGAAGAGATGGGGATTTATCACTTTGATTCATGGGCAGCGAACTTTGGTGAAGTGACAACAGCACTGGAGCTGACTGTAGAGGGAAGCGGATTCCGTTTTAAGAGCAGATTCAATAAATTTACAAATCTGCCGGAGCTTATGAATATCTTCCGTGAGGTAGCAGATGTGCAGACCGCAGACATGCTTGACCTTGATGTGCCGGCACTTCGTGGTGGGAAGCCTATCATAGTGGAGTCAGAGCCTGACTGGTATGTAAAACAGGTCATGGAAGACTTTGTTGTGAGGGCAGAGCGTATCAGAGGTGGTGGAGTTGATCCAAGTGTGGACAACTTCCTAAAGATTACCCATGAGGCAAGATTACTCGGAACAGATGCAAGGCTGATTGATAAGGACGCACCAAATAATCCGGATGGAAAGCTCAATAAGGTAGCGGAGAATGTCTGGAAGGAATATGAGAAAGGAAATGCCAACGGTCATATAGGCTGCCAGCTTATTTTTTCGGACATCGGCACACCGGGACCGGATAAAGACTTTACCATCTATGATTATCTGAAGGAAACACTTATCCAGTATGGTATTCCGGCAGATGAGATAGCTTTTATCCATGATGCCAAGACAGATGCACAGAGGGATGCACTTTTTAAGGAGATGAGGACAGGTAAAAAGAAAGTTCTTATCGGTTCAACAGATAAGTGTGGAACAGGTGTCAATGTGCAGACACACCTTGTTGCAATGCACCATGTCGATTGTCCGTGGAAGCCTTCTTCTATTGAACAGAGGGAAGGACGAGGCATACGACAAGGCAACGAAAATGAAGAGGTGGCAATCTACAGATATGTCACCAAAGGAACCTTTGATGCATACAACTGGTCACTCGTCGAGAATAAGCAGCGTTTTATCAGTCAGGTTATGACAAGCAAGGCTGTAAGCCGAAGCTGCGAGGATATCGACGAGGCTACACTTTCATATGCAGAGATCAAGGCGGTTGCTACAGGTAATCCTTTGATCAAGGAAAAGATGGAGATTGACAATGATGTCCAGAGATTAAAGCTCTTAAAGGCATCCTATGACAATCAGAGATATGGCTTGCAGGATAACTTTATGATTAAGTACCCGAAGCTCATTAAGACAGCAACCGAAAAGCTTGCCAATGTAAGAGAAGATGTAAAGGCAAGGGATAAAGAACTGATTGATAATCCGGAATTTGCCATTACTATAGGCAAAGCAACCTACACAGAGCGAGTGGATGGCGGAACCATGATGCTTGAAGCAATCAGCAAGTGCAAGACCGGAGAGACAACTGCAATCGGTAAATTCCACGGATTTGAGCTGCTTGTGGAAAAGAACTTCCTTGGCATCAATTATATGGTGCTTCAAGGAAAGACAGAGTACAAAGCAGAGCTTTCCACAAGTCCTGTCGGCAGCATGGTGAAGTTGGAAAACCTGTTCAATGGACTTCATGAGAACATTGATTTTTTAGAAAAGAAGATTGAGCAGTACCAGAATGACCTTGAAGCATCAAAGACTGAGTATGACAAGCCATTTGCATACAGCAAGGAACTGGAAGAAAAGCTGTCAAGGCAGTGTGAACTGAATGCCCAGCTTGACCTTGAGAACGCAAAGGCTGTGGATGCAGACCTGAGCGGACCGGAGGAAGAAAGAGAAGCTGATGACAGAATGGAATCTGCAGCAATTGTAGCAGAGGATAAAGGTGCTTATCCAGCGGACAGAGAGGGCAGAACACGATAGGAGAGTGAATAATATGAGCATAAGAAAAGTGGTCGCAGGACTACTGATTACAGCAGGGATTGCCATTATGGCAGTCCCTTTTTTCTGGCGGGCAACCGGAGAAAAACAGACAGAACAGCTCATAAGTGAATTTGAGCAGACATTGGAGGATGATTACGATGAAGAAACAGATGTGGAGGAAGAGCAAACCTCCATTAGTAAAGAGGATGAAGCCATTCTTAAAGAAGGCGGTGTTATCGGCATCATTGAGATACCGGGCTTAGATATCAGGTATCCGGTAATGGAAGGAACCACAAGTAAAGTGCTTAATGCCGGGATCGGTCATATAGAAGAAACTGCAGGAATCGGAGAAAGTGGCAACTGTGTGTTATGCGGTCACAATGGCAGCAGATATGGCACATTTTTTACACCACTAAATCAGATTTCCATAGGAGATGATGTGACAATTATCGACAAAAACGGACAGACTCATATCTATGAAGTAACAGACACAGAGGTGGTAAATCCTTATGACAACAGCATTAAGACACAGGGAGAGGAAAAGGAATTAACTCTTTTTACCTGTTCCCAGAAAGGAACCATGCGTTTTGTGGTCAGATGCAGATATAAGGAGGCAGGTGTGGATGAATAAAAGATACCGGTTAGGTGAGATAGAAGAGGCAGTAGCAGAAATGGAAGAGCTAATTGACATCGAGGATGATATTGCTGAGATTGATGATGACTTTCAGATAGTCGTAAGCGGCTGGTCTGTGTATGCCGAAAGCCTGAATCTGACACTCAGACAGGGAATAGCCTGTGTATGGGATGCAGAGGAAGGATTATTTATGCCTGATTTTGATGTGACCATCGTGTATGAGGGGAACATTGAAACACAGGAGTGGCTCTATTACGAGCAGGACGGAATGGTCGTTACACTTGGCAACTGGTTAAATGGCAGATTGTCTTGTGAACAGATAGAACAGCTTTGGTGTGAGTTTATCATACCGGAGCAAAACAAAGAACAAAAAGAAAGCGAGGAATAGCATATGAAGTATTCAATTAAGGTAAACGAAGTAAGAGCAAAAGAGGGCAGCAATATCAAAGGATTTGCAACAGTAGTATTCGGTGATTCATTTAAGATTACCAATATTGCAATCCTTGAGAATAGGGAAAAGGGCGAATTATTTGTATCTATGCCAAGATACAAGAGTAATGAAAAAGATGCCAACGGAGGTAGCGTTTACAAGGATGTATGTAATCCTATCACAGCAGAGTTTCGGGAGGAGTTATATACCAATATCCTTGAGGAGTACAACAAGGTTGTAGCAAATGAAAACAGGGATATGGAAGAGGACAAGGGCAGTATTGCGACTCCTGAGTTCTCTGTTACAGTAACACCTTTTACCAGAGAAAATAGCAATATCAGAGGACTTGCAAGGATCTATTTTGAGGATAGCTTTATTGTCAACAATGTAAATCTGTTACAGGGCAAGGAAAACATTTTTGTTGCAATGCCATCATATAAGACTAAGCAGGTTGATGAACAGGGCAGAGCGATTTATCAGGATGTATGCTATCCAGTAACTAAGGAGTTTAGGAAAAAACTTTATGCTGAAATTGAGAGAGCCTACAATGAGGCACTTGATAAGCAGAAGCAGGAAGCACAGGAAAAGGTACAGAATGGTAATGATAAGAGTCAGCAGCCAAAGACTTATGAAAATGAGTTTATTCAGAAGGACTCTTCACCAAAACCATTCAGATAAAAGCAATTAGCAGTAGGGGCAGAGCAATGTGCTCCTATTTTGCGGAAAGGAAAGATAATGGAAAGCACGATGATAAATGATGAGGTTATGCAGGAACTCATTACTCTCTTAAGAGAAAACAATATGAAGTGTGAAACCAACGATACTTTTGATATTTGTAATTATATTGACGGTTTGCAGGATAAGATTTCTGGAATGCAGATTGAATTAGACAATATGCAGCAACAGTTAAAACAAATGGAAAAAGATAAGCTGGTTAATAAGTTAAAAGCCCAAGCTTTCAAAGGCACAGACAAAAGTATCAAATACTTTCGGACAGATAAAGACAGAGTTCTTTATCATAAAGAATAGTATTAAGTCTAAGGCTTCGAATATTGTTTGTGATTTTAAGAAAAAAGGTAGGTCAGCATTAAATAAGATATATGAGGTGTTTGATGTAAAAGATCAACTTGTGAGTATGAGAGTAAAGGTAAAGGAATCTCAGGAAGATGTTGCACATGCACTTGATAAGATAGACGCATTTGCAGTGGGAATGAGTGAGGCTTCGCATATATTCAAAAATACTTTTCGGGAGCTATTTGATAAAAAGGCAAAGGATTATTCAAAGATAGACAAAAGGATAAAAATGTCTGATTTATTCAAAAAGTCTTGGATGGCAAAACAGAGTATTTTGGAGTCTATGGAGAAAAGAATTGACCGAGCTATAGTAAAGGTTGATTCTTTGCATAAAGAAGCAGAACTCAACAATATGCTTAAGCTCTATGACAGATTGGAGAGCAGAATCGAATGTACCAAGGAGGCGGTAGTAATGCCTATGGTAGCGGAGAATGAAGCGGTGTACGGAGCAGATGCATTTGATAAGTATATGGAAAATTATAATGCGACGATGCAGTCTAAGGATAAGGCTGACAGAATTGCAGGAAATGTAGCAGCGGTAAAAAATGAAGGAAAAAGAAGATAAGAAAACACCTTCCCCAGACTTTATATTTATCGAAAACATGTCTGGTGTGGCGGCTTGCTGCACCAGATGCCTTACATGTAGGAATACTTGTAAGCAGGTGCTTAAGGTGGATGAAGTAAAGTGCTGTGGATGCAAGTTATGTGTGTGTGGGGGGGGTAAGGCTGCAAAATGAAGAAGCACATATTAAATCTTGCTTTTTGTACATATATTTTATTGAAATAGGTGATAAAGAATAATGAAAAGTACGATATAATATGTAATCAGGATAATTAGAGAAAATTCCTGTTTTAGTGCTACGTGAAATATGTATGAAACTAGTTGATGGAGTTATTTCTTAACGGGATGATGAAAAAATAGTATTTGGATGTTACCTAGCTATATGGAAGGAATATGTGAAGCAGGTGCAATTTCTATTACTTTTCCATTGACAGATAATGAAGTAAATATGATGCGTGATGGATATGGTACAAGGTGTGTTGCTTTCTGCAGGACATGATGTAGCACCACAGGTGTATGGAGAAGAATATGTTTACCAAGATGGAAAAACGTTGTATTGAGATTAAGGTGACGTTATTCGATGTAAAGGTATGAAAGCAAAAGCTTCTGAAATCGTACAGGCGGAGAAGTGGAAAGGCAAGGAGGTATTAGATAAGGTATCAGAATTTGATGGATTGAAGGAAAAGCTTATGTTTATTCGGGGAAAGCTTAGACAAGGTATTACGGATACGAACAGAACCATTGCAAAAATTGATGCATTTGGTTCCGGGATGCGTGAGGCAGGTCAGATGGCAGCTAATACCTTCAAAACATTTGTGGATAAACCTGTGGTTGATTATGCAGAGAGGTAAAAGCGATTATCATAGACAGAAGCACTTAAGAAACCGTGGAAATGGCAAAATAAGGTGTATCAGAATATGAAGCTTCATCAGGATGTAGCTATTGATAAGGTGCTGAAGTTATCCTTTGATGTCCATATGCAAGACATGTTGCGGAAGTGGGATGACCTCTATGAGAGAAATAAGGATATGTTTGACCAGACGAAGGAGAATGCTCCGAAGTCATTAGGAGCACAAGCAGTGGCAGAGCCAGGACATAATTATGTGACGGAAGTCAATCTGGTTAGTAAGGGAAGAAGCCGATAGAAATGGGAGGGTTATCATCTGTGGGTGGTATATATGTTAAGCATATATATTAAAGCAAAAATGTGAAGTTTTGATCTTTCCTTTCTGCTGGTTTCTAAGATGTGTGGCAGAAACCTATTTTCCGCGGAAAAAGAGATTGCGTTTGGAAGTGAGCCAGATTGCATAATCCTGTTTTAACTCATCCAGCTTCAAAAACATCTTGTTGTCATCATAGCCTCTGCCCATGACGAAAGTAGCATGACCAAACATATCTGCACCGCGTTTCATTGTAGAAAAGGTTACATCATTGGCGGATGTAAAGTGCTTTTCCTTTGAAGAATGAATCTTCGAGAAGATGCTGACGGGATGAGCGTTTTTGACTAGAACACAGGTCTCCGTCATGTGATAGCCTTTTCATAAACATTTTTAGTGTCGGTACTCTTTGAACTATCCCTGACAGTACCAAGAGCCTCAAATTTATAACCATCAGGTTTTACGATGTCGCTGTCATCGATGTGAATAACAGTCTCATCTGGAACTCACCTGCGGATCAGGGAGAAATAAGAATTCAACGCTTTTGAAGGTGTACCTTTGTTCAGATGTATGGCAAGCCTTTCCACAGAATTGACCTATTTGGAAGATTCATGAAACTGGTCTACGATATCAGTAAGAAGACAGCTGCCATAGGCAAGAATACCATAGGTCATGTCGGCAGCGAACTTGCTATCTGGTTTGGAAAGATGTCTGGAAATTTTTCTGGAAAAAGTAAAATTTCCCGTTTCATTTGATAGGTATTTGATGTAAAATTAACCACAGGGAATCCTCCTCTTTTTTGTTTAGTATGATTTTTTGTGGTGAATTAATTTTACATCAAATAAGGAAGAAGATTCCTTATATTTTGGGCAATTTTTGAAAGTTGTTTATGGCTGCACCTGAGAAACAATCCGGTTGTGGATAAAACTGCGGAAACTCAAGAAACTCAAGAAACTCAAGAAAGCAAAAATAGCTTGCAAAAACCACAAATTATGATATTATATAGATATATACATGAAGAAATACATATGTTGAAATCGATTTGCGAATGAGAAAAAATTGTGAGTCAAAAGGATAATGTTTGAACAAATGACCAAGAGGTACATTGTTTAATCATATGGCGGAAGAAATCTATATCAATATAGTACAGGTTGATTTATGTGCGTACTATAATCATGTATGTTTTTCCTAAATTCTTAATATGAATTTAATAGGATGAATAAGTGCTGTAGCATCAATTAGATTAAGATGCTGCAAAAATGTGTGTGAGAAAATTTATTATTATAGAATGGAGTCGGATTTGTGAAATTAAATAATTTGATTGGTGAAAGATTCAAAGAAAAACCTGCGGATTGTGTAATAGACAGCTATGAATTCTGTATTCGTGGCGGTTATATAAAGTATGTGGCAAATGGAATATATTCATTATTCCCTCCTATGCGAAGAATTACACAGAAGATAGAAAAGATTATTCGAGAAGAGATGGACAGTGTTGGTTGTCAGGAAGTTTTATTTCCTGTAACTTTGCCTAGCTCATTGTGGGAGGAATCGGGGCGTTATCAAAGTGTTGGTGACGAACTTTTGAGATTCAAAGACAGAAACGGTTCACAGATGGTATTGGGAATGACACATGAAGAAGCTGCTGTTCATCTTGTAAGGGAGTATGGGCGTTCGTATGCTAGATATCCTTTCTCTATATATCAGATTCAGACGAAGTTTCGTGATGAAGCAAGACCAAGAGCAGGATTGATTCGTGTAAGAGAGTTTACGATGAAAGATGCATATTCATTTCATCTTACACAAAAAAGCTTAGAAGATTATTATCAACAGATGGCAAATTCGTATAACAGAATATTTGCTAAAGTGGGGATTCCTGAGGTGATATCTGTAAAATCAGATTCCGGTATGATTGGTGGTAATGTATCACATGAATATATGCTTTTGTGTGATGCTTTGGTGAGGATTCGATTGTATTATGTGATGATTGTGGATATAGTGCCAATATAGAGGCTGCTGAGACTAATGTTGAAAAAGAATTATCGGTAGAAGTTGAAGAATTGAAAAAAGTAAATACACCTAATTGTAAGACAATAGAGGAAGTGGGTCAGTTCCTTGGCATAAACAAGGAAAGATTTTGTAAGGCTGTAATCTATCAGAGGAATGAAGATGATTCATTTGTTGTTGTGTTTATTAGAGGTGATTATGAAGTAAATGAGACTAAATTGACTAATTATTTACATACTAAAGTTCATCCGGCTGTGTTAACAGAAGATTCAGAAATTATTCTTTGGGTTTTGCGGCCCTGTTGGACTAAAAGGCGTAAGCAAAGTTATCTATGATAAATCGTTGGCGAGTGTTAGTGATAATATGTGTTGCGGAGCAAATGAAATTGATTACCATTATGTTGGTCTTAATTTGCATCGTGAAATAGGTGAAATTGAGTATGTTGATGTTGCTAAGATTCAAGAAGGTGGCATTTGTCCGTGTTGCAATAAGAAGTCAATTAGAATTAGTCGTGGAATTGAGGTTGGCAATATCTTTCAACTTGGAACAAAATATTCAGATGCTATGGGATTGAAATATGTCGATACTAATGGCGAAGAGAAAGTGCCTATAATGGGTTGCTATGGTATAGGTATAGGAAGATTGGCAGCTTCAATCTGTGAGGCTCATCATGATGATTACGGTCCTATTTGGCCTATCTCTGTTGCACCTTGGCAGGTACATATATGTTGTATGCGTGCTGATAAGATAGAGTGTAAAGAGGTTACAGATAAGATTTACAATGAGTTGCAAAGTAGCAATGTGGAAGTGTTGTATGATGATAGAAAAGTTAGTCTTTGGTGTAATGTTTTCTGATGCTGATTTACTTGGAATTCTATAAGAATCATAGCTGGGCCGAAGAATATTGAACAGGGAAAAGTTGAAATATTAACTAGAAACAAAGCAGTAAAGAAGTTGGTTGATATTGACAGTGTTGTTGAGGAAGTAGGAGAACTTATAAAGATTTTACAGAAGGATGTTGCGAGAAGCATAGAATGACATTGAAACGGCATGGTAGTCAAGGTGCATTGCCATTCCTTCCTTTTCGAATGAAACTGGGACATACCAAGTGTATATAAAGCGAAACAGTATCTGTAAAATATGCATTGTAAAGGAATATTTATATGAGAAATAAGTTGATGGAGATATATGTCTTATTGGCACATATATAACTAATATGATATTTCTTGTTAGTTGTTTGATGTTGGATTTAGTAACAATATTTACATGTTTGAACAGTATGGATCAAATTGTAGTATCCGTGTGAGTCCTGTTTAAGTGAGACAATAATTCGTCTGGCTTTGGCACTAAAGACAACCTCGGTTACATCGCAGCCTTATTTAGATAGCTCCTTGGACAAGAGTTGTCTAAATAAGGCTTTTTTGAATTATACTATACGATTTTGGTCTGAGGCGAGTGCGACTATAATATAATTTTGTTGATATAATCTTTTGCAAAGGTCAGTTAGTTTCATATATTCATAGTATGAAAATCGTAGGAGTACACATGTGCAGGAACACTATCTATGGATGGTAAAGGACATTTTTTAGGACATCATTTGGATTTGGTACTCTTTAGGATACTCCTGTTTCTCGTTTGTTAACATAGCAGTGTCATTTTTTTATTTGGATATAGAACATATATATTTATACGGAATGAATTAAGAAAGCTTTTCAGTGACAAGAACACATTTACGATTTAAATTTAGTGTTATGTTGAGTTTACTTAGTAGGAAGGTTGTTGATGTTCTCTTTTAGCTGTTTATGCGGTTAAAACAATCTATAAACCGACTACTGATTGTTAGATTCTTTTGGTCTGATTCTTTTTTTGGGGGGATGACAGAATATATTGGAAGTATATTGTAAAGACACATTATTAAGGCGATGAAGCCACACAGGCAGAATCAAAAGATTATGAAAAGGAGCAACATTATTCAGTTAGAACGATTAATGAGTGAAGGATGAATGGTTATTTCTTTATCGGGTTATGATGGAATGGGAAAAAGTACAAGTGTTGATTTGCTTATGGAAAAAAAAATATGTGAAAATCATGGACTTAAGGGGATGTCGGCACTCAAGGCAAATAATGGAACGGAAGTATACGAAAATATTGAACAGGTAGACGATATTTATAAGGCACTTTCAAGATACGATGTAATAACTACGCGTTTTTATTTTAGAAGTAATAAAATGCAAAAGTTGCAGGAAATGGTTATGTTTGCTGAGACAGATGTTTTTGACAATACGGAATTGATTAAAGAAGTTACAGATGCGGCGAGGCAAGAAGCACAGATATGGTACGATCATGTTATAGGGAAATTATTACGTAAAAACAAAATTATATATATGATAGGTATTATTATGATGAGATAGCTTACAGGTCATTGTATAACTTAAAAAAAAAGAGTATATAGAAAGAAAGTATATTGGTTATCCAGAATCAAATATACGTATTCATCTCTTTGGTGATATGGATTTAATAAGAGAAAGAAATAGGACAAGGATAGATATGAAAACAGCATTGTTTAATTGTGAAGATAAGATGATGGAATTATACCAAAATATTGAATACATTAGTAAAAAATACAATATGATCCGTATGGATATAAAGGGAAAGACAAGGGATGAAGTTGCAGAAGATTTGTATACTATAGTTAAGGGTTATTTGGAAGCATGAAGCATATCTAGATAGATTATTTGAGTGATTTGATAGAACTTATGCCGCAAAAGATACATAATTTGATATGAGGTGAACAGAATGATTATTTCATTTACGGGTTGTGATGGCGCAGGAAAAACCACACACATTGATTTATTAAAAAAAAGAATATGCAACAGTTGCAAATTATCGGGGATTAATTTGCTTGATATTACAAATGGAGTACTAGTGTATGAAAATATTCGAGACATTGATTTAATATATAAGCAACTGGAAAAATACGATGTTATAGTTACAAGGTTTTATATGAAGAGTAAATTGTGCAATGAGGAACAAAGAAAAATAAGACTTGGGTCAGATAGTGTCTTTAATAATTCTGAAAGAATTCGTAAAGTTCTTGATTGTGTAAAAACAGATTCAGATATTTGGAGAGAACATGTAATAAGTAAACTGCATGAACGGAACAAAATCATTATTGTTGACAGATATTATTATGATGAGGTAGCATACAGGTCAATGTATAATCTTGGACTTTATGAAGTAGAACAATATTTTTGCGATGCAATCAAGCCTGATTTGTCTTATGCACTATTAGCAAGTTTTGATGAAATTAGACAAAGAAACAACAATAGAGAAGATGGCTCTACGCCAATTTTTAGAGATAATGAGAAATTGCAATTATTGTTAGAAAGGATAGAACTTGTTGCAAATATGTATTCGCTCGAAAAAATTTATACTGATGGGAAGAATATTTCACAAACAGGGGATGAGATATATGATATTTTTTTGAAGCAATATCTAAAATAGCTAAATGTTGGAGATTCATATAAATTGAAGTGAGTGTTGGATAATATCTGCTGAGAAAGGTATACGGGTAAGTGTAGATGTTAAATATTGGGCTTTTAAGTTTTTTTGATGAAGACGAAGGTGGAAAATATACGATTGCATCACTGAGAATTGCAGCTTCGCTACTTGATATGGATAATGTTTCTGTTGAAATCATACCTATCCCTATTAATATATGCGATGAGCATTTATTGAGTGAGATTGACAAAATTAATAATTCAGATTTTGAAGTAATCGGTATGTCTGCATATGTATGGACGTGGGAAAAAATCAGAAAGATTAGTCTTGGCCTAAATCGAGATAAGATAAAGGCTGTTCTGGTTGGAGGACCAGAAATACAGAATTCAATCAGAAGTGATTGGTATGGCGATGAACTTTTTTTCATATGGTGAAGGTGAAATGTTTACAAGAGAAATATGTAAGTTGCTTATTGAAGGCGCTAACATACAGGATATACATCAAATGCAGAGAATTGCAAATGCAGAAAAAGAAAGATGATATCTATATTATTGAAAAAAGACGGGGAATTATATAATTCAATCCCTATTTATACATTTGATAATCTGAAAAAATTGAAGATAGAAGATTTTTGCACAGATTATTGTTTTTATGAAACAACGCGAGGTTGTCCGTATAAATGCGGATACTGTGGACACAAATTCCGCCAAATTCCAGTTACATTTGATAAAAGTATATTAGAAAACGAGATTCGTTTTTTGGAGAAGTTGGTCTTAAACGAATATTCATAGTGGATCCAATACTTGGAGGAACACCTAAAAAGAGGCAAAGAAATACTATCTATGTTTAATAAGTATGCACCAAATACAAAAATCACTTCATTTTTGCGTCCAGAATATTTGGATGACGAATATCTTGAGTTATTATCAAGAAGTAGCATTGAGGAATTGAGATTTGGTATACAAACAATTAATGAAAGCGTACCAAATTGGATTCGAGCAAATAATATTAGCAAAATATTAAAAATTTTACCTTTATTAACAAGTACCGGTATTCCTTGGCGTGCAGAATTAATTGTTGGTTTACCGGGTGATGATATTTATGGACTTAAGAGAAGTATAGAATTTGTAATAAAAGAAGTGCATCCTACATATTTACATGCTTATCATCTTTCTGTGCTTAAAGAGACTGAAATGTATTCGCTTTTAAATAATCCTGGCGATAAGTGGATTAAAATTTATGAAGATACAATGCGAGCCAAAGAGTCATATAGTTATTCAGAAAAGGAACTTATATGGATGGTACAGTATGCAGTGCTCATCACAGCTCTATATAATATGTATGCGAGTGTTGATGAGATAACAGGTAAAGCAATAAATGAAGCTCCAGAATTTGCGGAACTTGAAAAGACTGTTATGGAACATATGGGTGAATTTGTCAGCAAGGGTCTGATTCATTATAGTGATGGCGAAAAGTACTGGGCTAAAGTGAAAAGTAGTGACAATTAGTATTTGAATAGGGGGAGAACATTTTGGTTAATGTCGTTTTTGTAAGTTTATATTTGAGGACAGATGAGTATCCGCAGAAATATACATTGTCATCTATGAGATTGGCTTCATATATTATGTCAAGGGAAGATGTTAACGTTAGGATAATTCCTTCAAAGTATGATATGACAGATTGTGAAATAGAAGAGTTGGCTGAGACCTTAGATGGTATGAATATTAATATTCTTGGGCTTTCGGCATATGTCTGGACGTGGGATGTGATAAAAAAAATTAATTCTGCAATAACGCACAGAAATGATTTGTGTGTTATGGTTGGCGGTCCGGAATTAAAAAGTAGGCCATTGGATGATTGGGAAGGAAAACCTATATTTGTATATGGTGACGCAGAGCTTTTCCTTGATGAATTGTGTACACTAATGAGTGAAAAAAGAGATGTTCGAGATATTCACACTCGAGATATAATTTCTGATGCAGTAAAAAAGAATGGGGTATATTACACACCTTTGGATAGAAAGATTGCATGGAGAAATGCGTTGTATTCAGAAGAATTTTTTAAAAAGCTTAAATTGAATGAATTTTCAAATGAGTTTGTATGGATAGATATGTCGAGAGGTTGCACATATCAGTGCGGATATTGCGGATTTAGAAATCGTAAAGGCGTTGCCATCTTACAAAAAGACGCAATACATGAAGAAATTATTAATTTAGGCAAGATGGATGCTAAAAGAGTGTTTATTGTTGATGCTAATTTAGGAGGGATTCCTGCAATTGGTAAGTTTATCTTTAGTGAATTTGCAAAATATGCACCGAATGTCAAAATAATAGGATATTTAAGACCAGAGTTTTTGGATGATGAATATCTGGCGATTCTTGAAAAAAGTAACATAGAGGAATTAAGATTCGGAATACAGACAATTAATGAAAATGTACCAAGATGGATAAGGAATAATGATATAACAGCGGTGAAGACAATGCTTCCCAAATTGAAAGATGTAGGTGTGTTTTGGAGAGCTGAATTAATGGTAGGACTTCCAGGAGATGACTTTAAGGCATTAAAAGAATCGTTTAGATTTGTTATAGATGAGATACAGCCGAGTTTGCTGTTTGCATATCGTTTAACTGTATTACATGGTACAGAAGTTGAACAGTTATGCAATTCGAATGTGAGTGAATGGGTAAAAGCGGATGAAAGTTCAGGTGGGAAAGTATTGGCATCATTTAGTTATTCAGAAAAGGAGTTGATGGAAATGTTGGATTTTTCTAATAAAATTACCAATTTATACAATAAGGCGAAAGTTATTAAACCTACATATGAGGAATTGCTTGATTGTATGAAAAATAAAGTGAATAGTGAAAGTTAGACAACTAATGCATTCTATAACAAATAGGTCTCGTAACTTGTAAATTCAATAATACAGCTAATATATTTGGAAATATAGTTTTTTATGTAAGAGAAATGCAACTAATCCAGTAAATGGTTAAAATACTACAATTAATGTTACAATCTGATTTTTGTATTGAAAAACGATAGCTATTTTTCATTATTGCAGGGCGTCAATTCGTCTGTGAGTGGAAATCTATGTAACAAACACATTGAGCAACTTGTACTTGAGGATGGTTGTAATAGGAATACCATTTTCCTTTTGGACATTGTGCGTTCTACGCAAGTCTTCATTCCAGAAAGCTAAAAGTGATGATGTTATAAGAAATAGCTTTTTCCATCCGATGCTTGTATTATTATTCAGTTGGCATGGAAAATGCATAGCTTTTTTTCAGGACATTTAATTTACAACAGTAGAGAGTTTGAGTTTTTGTTGCCTATATCATTGAGTTTCTAAGGATATATGCTGTTAGGTGTGGAAAGGTTTAGCTTAATAAAAAAAAAAAGCGTTGGATGAGGGGTTGTAACACAGTAAAAAATATTAATGAAAATGGAGAAAAAGAATGGGACAGGAGAAACTACTAATTAGACAAGAGAATTTTGGATATTTGTTATACAGTATTCCTATGAAATGCTATTATACAGTAAAAAATAATGGTGAATTTATAGTAAGTACTGTATTAAACAATCTGCGGAATGGAAAAGATGTTTTTGAACAAATTGATGCCCAGTATTTGTCAGAATTAAAGAAAGTTGGATTTGATAATAATATTCGAGTGCTTGATCATCGCAATAAAGTTTCCAGACAATTATTTGCACCATTAGAGTATTATTTTGATTTCTCTAATAAGTGCAATCTTAGATGTCCACATTGCTATAACAGCAAACATTTGGGAAAGATAACAATGCCTGAAGAAAGTGTATCTGCGATTATTGATGAAATGTATGATCTTGGGGTAATGAGATTGCATTTGGCAGGCGGCGAACCAACGATAGAGAAAAAAGGAATTGCGAATTATCTTTCAACAGCTAAAAAGCATAACATTGTAACATCTATGGCAACCAATGGTACATTATTAACTGATGAGATGTGTGAGATACTTCTTGGAAATGATATGTTTGCAATAAGTATAAGTCTTGATGGATATGATGAGGAAACAAATAATAAAAGACGTGGAGAAGGTTTCTTTTCAGTAACTGTTGACGGTGTTAGGCGCCTTATTAAGAAAAGAGATGAGATGGGAAAGAAGACGGAAATATGTTTGAAGCCCATTTATGAGTATAATACTTCGTTAAATTTTTTTGATAGGATGACAGAGTTTGCTATCAGTCTTGGTGTTGATAAAATAAAGTTTTCTAATCCGGAGAGATCTGTAAATCATGAATTGGGATACTATGGAAAGCATATCGAACCATATTATGAGAAATTGAATTATATTTCAGAATTGCAGGTAAAATATAAAGGAAAGATTGCGATACTTAATGTTACTAATCCGATAGAAGGTTGCTTTGCTATTGGATTAAAAGAAATGAGGGGATGTATTGGAGGACAGGAACTTCTTACAATAAATCCTGATGGTAGAATTACTCCATGTTTAATGAATGATACAGAACTCGGTGATTATTTTGACTACAGGAGCATTAATAAATTTCTTTTGACTTCTAAGGCTTTAACAAATTATATTAGTTCTATTCAATATGAACCATGCTTTGACTGTGAAGCATATTCTATGTGCAGAGGTGGTTGCCAAGTTAGAAAGAGGGTGGAATATGGCAAGATACAGTTTAAAGATCCATATTGTCCGATGGAATATAATAAAGCAGAGTTAAAGAAACTATATGAGATTGATTCAGATATTTTTGATTGTGTGTGTGTAAGCCATTCATTATAGAAATTATATATTAAAGTTGATAAATAAATGAAAGGCAACGTGATGACCAATTTGATTTTAGTAAGGCATGGAGAATCTGAAGGAAATAAGATGAGAATTATTCAAGGGAAAATGAATATTTTTTCGTTAACACAAGAAGGAAGACGACAAGTAAAAGAGAGTACTCTTTCTAATATTAAATTGCTAAAAGAAATTAATGGCGTATATTCAAGTAGTATGATGAGAGCAATCGAGACAGCAAAGATTGTTATCAAGACAGCTGGCATAGAGCAAGAGGTTCAAAGCATGGAAATTCTTGATGAGATGGACCCCGGAGTGCTTAGTGGAAAAACACATGATTATGCAAAGGAGAATATGCCAAAAGAATATGCAATATGGACACAATATAAAGACCTTGATGTCATAGAAAGAGCTGAAACTGGCGATGAATTACAGGCTAGGGCGATAGCTTTTTTTGGAATATATGTTACATAGTTGTGAACAAGGTAATTATGTTGTAGTTACTCATGCAGGTTTTTTGAGATGCCTTTATAATACAATTTTGAATAAAGACAGAACTACACCTGTTGATATTAGTAATGCATGTTTTCATAAGGTTGATATTTAAGTATTTTTCACCATTGGTAATTAAAGAGGGAGAAAAATGTAGCGTGTCATATATTTCAACATGTAATGGTGAATATGTTATAAAGCATATTAATAGACTATTGACAGAAACAGAGCTTTTATTATGTAAGGTGCAAAATAGGGTTTCTAAGAAAAATAGTCATATAACAGAGGTGCTTTTTGCACAAAATATGTGTTTGGCTGAAAATACATACGGACTTAAAATTTCCCGGTATATTGATGGAGAACATGATTTTCAAAAATATGATTATCATAAATCTATTGAAATATATAAGCAGGTTGAAAAAATCTATTGTGATTATAATGATGAAATAAGAAAAGAAAAAAGTATTCATCTATTTAAAGAGATAAGTTTGCTTAAAAAAACTAAATTGTATTTAGATAAGCTAAGAAATTGCGAAACAAAACAACTAGGAATCATTTTAACTGAGCATAAGGAAGATGAACAATATGATAGTTCACAATTTGGATTTATAATTTACGATTTACATAGGCGTAATATTATTTTTGCAAATGATAGTTTATATTTTATTGATATAGAATCTGTTTTATATGCACCAAGAGAGTATCAGGTAGCATCATACATTGTATCATTTATGATGCTGAATGATTATGGCGATTCGGAAAAGGCAACAGAAAAATTTATTAACTACATTTGTTTGAAATGTGGATACAGGAAGAGTAAAATTATATTTTTGTCTTTATGGAGAGTTTTCACTGGCCTAAGTTATTTCGAATTGTTAATTGAAAAAAGTGAAAATGATAAAGCTATTGTTTCTGATTATTGGAAAGTATTTACCGAACTTATGCACATGTATGAAGATGAGAATGTCAATCCAAAACTGCTTTACAAGTTAAAAATGTTACTTCGAAAATGTAAAAAATAATGTAATATTATGTAATGGTGGAAAGTGAAAGTTTATGAAAAAAAAGAATCTGATGTGGTAATGTTGAGATGTTTAATTAAGAAAACAGAAGAAAATATTCAAAAAAGGTTATTGGAGAGGGCGGTTTACTAGGCTGAAGTGTGTGGTGCTTTATTAAATCACATGTTTGTTTGATATGTCTACATATATATGTTTAATTGTCATTACTAAGATAATCCTAGAGGGGGTCAATATGTCTGATTTAGAGAAGGAAATAAAAATTCTCTTTGGATGAAAAGCAGTATCTTGAAGTTATGAATTATTTTGATTTTGAAGAACCGGTTGAGCAGACGAATTATTATTATGCTAATGATGCGATAGTGAGCAACAATATAACCATACGTATAAGAGAGAAATTAGGAAAACTCAAACTTCAGTTTAAGGTTCCGCAAAAGATAGAGGGCTCTTTGCATGTGAAAGAAGAATATGAGCAAAATGTTGATGAAGTGTCAGATTACATTCCGAAGGATGAAATATATGGTACTTGCGGCTTTTTTTGTAAGGATGATGCCAAGTTACTTGGAAATTTAAAAACAATAAGAAGATGCAATAAATACCAATATGTTGAAATTGCTCTTGATAAGAATTCCTATTTCGATGTTGTAGATTATGAAATAGAGATAGAATATATTGGCGAATTTCCGCAACATATTTTAGATGAATTGGAAAAAATTAATATATATTCAGGTAAAGAAGTAAGTGGAAAAAATAAACGATTTCTAAACGAGTATAAGAAAGTAGTAGCTAATATTAAAAGATGACAATGTACGGACATTTGCAGCATAGGGAGAGTTGGATAATAATATTCTGGAAAAATAAGGCATGTTGCCAGTAATCGCATTTCTTATCAAGAAATAGACTGCGCCGGCTACCTTCTTTTTTTTCTGGAAGGTGTTAGTAGCATTGAACTGTTCAAGTTTTCCCTGATGGCGAAATTTAATTCAGCCAGAGAAAAGAACTGTTCATTTCGAAGGGCTGCAGAAATCTATGTAGATACATTTCTTACTGTTCCTTCAGCGCTAGACTTGTTTTTGGGGTTTGCGTACCCGTGCCGGAATAATTGATGTACCGTAATGTTCAGCTAATTCATAGTATGGGGTAATTGTGTTCTTACTGCTATAAGTGAAAATAAAGAATACGTATAAGTTGGAGTTGATTTATAGTTTCGTTTTTTAATATTTAGATTTGCATGTGTGAAAATGATAAAAGAAAGGAACTTTGATATATTTTAAATACGTTAAAATGTTTGGCGTGCAGTATTAGTAAGTAATAATTTTTTGTGTGTAGGAGAATGAAAAAATGTATGACTATTTAAGAAAAGCTGTGCAGCAGTTTCCAGAGAAAATTGCTATTAAATATAAAGACGTCGAATTGTCTTATAGTGAGTTAGATGATGTGATTAAGAAAATCGCTGATGAATGTTTTGCTGACATTGAAAGATGTAATATAGGAATAGTTGTAAATAGTCCTATGTTATTTACCATGAGCTTGATGGCTGTTAGTTATCTCGGATGTGTAGCAGTACCTATATATGCTCATACCGGAAAGGAAAAAATAAAAGAATTAGTAAAGCAGTTTTCATTGGAATATGTGATATTTGAAAAAGGTTATGATGTATTGAACTGCGAAGAGAGTACTACGGTTTTATCAGATTTGATCATTCACAAAGAAGTAAGCGTTGGTAAAAATCATAGCGATAAGAATTGTGAAATTATCTTATTAACATCAGGTACGACAGGTGCACCAAAGGGGATAATGTTATCTCGGGATAATATAAAAAGTAATGTAGAAGCTATAGGTGACTATTTGAGATTAACATTAAATGATAAAATATTTATGGTTAAAAATATGAATCATAGTTCAAGTATCATTGGAGAGTTATTGGTAGGCTTAGATAATATGTGTACTATAGTCTTTAATTCTAAAGTTCTGACAGCTTCTAGTATGGTTAATTCAATATGTGATAATAATATTACTGTGTTTTTTGCAGTGCCTACTATTCTAAGAGAAATTATATTAAAACACAAACAACTTAATTTAGAAAAATAGGTCATTTAAGAATAATTAATTTTTATGGTGCACCAATGTCTTCACAAGATATTGATAAATTGGTAGAATTACTTCCTAATTGTAATTTGATATATTCTTATGGATTAACGGAAGCTTCGCCAAGAGTTACATATATTATGGGTTCGGATTTATTAAAAAAGGCTGGTTCTAGTGGAAGACCTATCAAGAATGTTAAAATAGAAATTAGTAATAAAGGGATTGATAATAATGGAGAGATTGTTGTTAGCGGTCCTAATGTTATCTTTGGGATATTATAACGATGCAGAAAAAACTCGCAAAACTATTGTTGATGGGAAATTATATACGGGTGATTACGGATATATTGATGAGGATGGATATTTATATGTACAAGGCCGTAAAGATAATATGATAATTAGTGCAGGTAAAAATATTTATCCTGAAGAAATTGAACAGGTATTACAAACAGCAGAAGGTGTAAAAGAGGTGCTTGTTCGAAATATTTCTGATGATAAAGGTGTAGAAAAGTTTATAGCATATATTGTTACTGATGATATTGAGCCTAATATGAGTTCCTTATTTGAAGTGTGTAAAAATAGATTAGAGAATTATAAGATACCTAGTAAGTTCGTGTATGTAAAAGAATTAGAGAAAACACCTAGTGGAAAAATAGTTAGAAAACAACAGTTATAAGTCTGTGATAAGGAGGAAAATTATGGATGAATTAGTAAATACGGTCCAAAGTATGAGTAAAAGTACTAATGATATTGATATAAAGCTACCTATAGTGTTTCCGCCCCCTATATACTATGCTTTATTTGCAGCTGATAAGTTGGCGATTATTATGAATAACCCAAGTGCTATGAATTGGATATATAATAACTTTATACAGCTTGTATTTTATTCTGATAATTTGGAGAACATAGATCCACATACCCATTATTTATCGATTTGGCCAATTGATTTGATGAAAATAGATCAGAGAGGTGGCAATTTATTCTTAAGGGAACACATAATTAATAATAATATAATGGAGTTGAATAAAGAGAATCTCGTTGATTGCATTAAAATGTGGATTGATCAAGGATTGTATATTATTGCGAATATAGACTCTACAAAAATATCTAAAACAAGATATTTTGGCAGAAAACCATTCTGCCATTCTGCTTTTATATTTGGATACAATGAAATAGGAATATATCAGGTTGATTTTTTGAATTCAGGTCAGCTTGATATAATTAATGTTCCATATGAAGAGTTAATTGAAGCTTTCTTTTCTCCGGAACTACCTAACATATTTAGGACAGAAAAAAATATGGAGGTTGATTATAATATAACTTTAATCCAACTTAGGGATAATATAAAATGTGATTTGAATGGTGAGGTAATCAAGTTTTGGATAGAAGAGTATTTACAAGCAAGAACTATTCAGACGCATAATAACTTCTTTGTTCAGTATGAGAATACTGTATCGGGAACTAAAATTTATGATTGTATGATTAAAATGGTAAAGAAGATGAAAGAAGACAATGAGCTTGATTATAGAATGTTTCATGCACTGTATGAGCATAAATCTATAATGGTTAAGCGTGTTGAGGAGTTAATGAATCAAGGATTAATATCTAGTGATGAGGTCCTTGTATCAGAGGCTGAAGAAATAGAAAAAATCTCTGATATTTGTAGAATGATGGTGCTGAAATATAACATTCTTCCGAGAGATGACATGCTAGAAGAACTTGAAAGAAACTTACTGGAATTAAAAGATAAAGAGATTATCTTTTTAACCAAGTTGAGAGATAAATTATAAGGAGGGAGTGAGTAAGATGGATACTATAATCGAAAAAATAAAAGCTATTATTAAAGAGAATTATAATATTGAGATTGAAGAAGATGAAGAACTACGTGAAAAAGGAATTGATTCATTGAGGACAGTCCAGCTAATTGTAATTATTGAGCAGCAGTTTAATATAAGTTTTCCTGTTGAAAGTATGAATGGCACAGATTTGAAGAATGTAAAAACTATATCTAGATGCATATATGATATTATAAAAAAGGAAGAGAGGATATAATTATGAATAGAGAATTGATTTTTAAGTTGTCAGACGCTTTGTTAGATGAGAAGGTTACAGTTGAGGATGAAGATTGGGAGTTGCTATTAGGACAGATTGTTACTAATAGGGTTGTAGGAATTGCTTACAAGAATTTAAAAAAAAGTGAAGTGAAAATGGCAAATGAGATTGAACAATGTCTGAAAAGTACGCTAGATTATAATGTAAGAAAAACAAAAGATTACATTGATAATGTTAAGTACATAGGCACAATCATGTCAGAAGCATCATTTAATTATGCATTGTTGAAAGGCGCATATTTGCCTACCAAGGTTTATGAAATAGGGAATAGAACATCGAATGATATAGACATTTTTCTGCATTCAAGTGATTTGACAGAATGTCAAGAAATACTTGAAAAAAATGGATTTATTCAATGCTATTTTGCTAATGGAGAGATTATTCCCGCAACACGTAGAGAAATATTGATGGCAAGAATGAATTATGGTGAAACTGTTCCGTTTTTGAAAATGGTAAATGGAAACTTGCTTGAATTAGATCTTAATTTTTCACTTGATTTTAAGCCTAGTGGGAATAGTGAAATTATGTGCAAGATGTTATCTGATGTATGTTATGTTGAGTTAGATGATATTGGATTTAAGACTCTTAAATTGACAGATTTTATTATTCATTTGTGTGCACACTTGTATAAAGAAGCCACTACATATGATTGGGTTGTTGGTAGAAGAGATCTTAATTTATATAAATTTAGTGATATTAATGTACTGTTAAGAAAGATGTTGGATGAAAAGCTTTGTAGAGCTTTGGTTGAACGAATAAAGGAGTTTGATATTAAAAATGAATGTTATTATACATTCTATAATTCAGGTTTGATTTATCCTAAATTGTATGAAAATCAATATTTTAAACAACTACTTGATGGTATTAAGCCAGAATCATTGAGGTATATGAAACAAATAGTTTGGCCTGTTAAAAAAGAATTATATGAATATCAACATGATTTTATAGAGTGGTTTTTACATAAGGATAGAGTAAATGAACTTAAATTAGTAACTGAGGAATAAGTGTTTGGTATTGAAAGAAGGGTTTTATATGATAGTAGGACAAATAAAACAAGGGAATTTGGGAAACAAGCTTGCTTTATCTTGCGTTGAGAGACAACTATTATACATACTTGAAGCCAATCAAGTTAATTCCAATATATTATTCGTAGAAAGCTATTCAAGTGTTGAAACGATACTTGATTATTTTATGAACGAAGATATGAAATATGTTGAGTTCAATATCTTTAATAGATTGCAACATATTGCAAGCGAAAAAAGGCATTATAGATATAGAATATGTTGAAGTTAGGGATGAGGATTTCATTAATAAATACGAATATATATTATTAGGAGCTGATATAGAGTTTTTGAAAAAAACATATGGTTCTTCTGTATGGAGTGACGAACATTATGTATTGATTACTCAGAAGGATGCAGATACATATTACTATCTAAATGATAGTCCATATGATGAACGTATTATTTCAAAAGAAGAAATGCATGAATTGAGTACAAGTAGTGCTATTGGAATAACATTAAAGAGAGAGCTTATTGATGAGAAAGATGTTTTAAGACAATTTTGTGATAAGTTGAATAGTGATGATTCTGCCAGAAGGTATCAATTAAAATCAGTAAATGAAAATTCTTTGTTGCAATTAAGAGATGCATTGGGGATAATAAGGGTAATGAGAAGACGTAATTATTACTTTATTTCTGAATATGTGGATGCCGGTTTTATGAATGAATATTTAAAAGGATTGGATTCAAAATACATAAAGTTAGAATATAGACGTCTGAGAAAAACAGCTATTGATATGGATTTTTTAAATGAGTTTACGTCAGAACTAATTAAAGATGACATAGACATTACAAATAAAATTAAAAAAAAATAGGAGAAATATGTTAGGAAAGATTGTTAATGAGATTAAAAAGTTGGTGAATAATGGAACTGATGCAAATATTACAGAGGAGACTAGTTTGGTCGAATTAGGAATTGATTCATTAATGACCGTTGAGTTGGTATTAGGGTTAGAAGATGCATTTAATATTCAGTTTAATGATTCGGATTTGGAAATGGAAAATTTAAGAAATGTCAGAGATATAGTTAATCTTGTAAATAAGTATATTGAGCAATGTTAGGTCAGTAATCACAATGAAAAATGTACAACTATTTTTTAAGGTAATAACAAAAAAAGTGTATTTATTAATAGTTTTTGTTATTCTATCTTATATGACATCACAAATTGTTGCAACTGGAACCAGTCTTATATCAGATTCTATAGATGCAGTGTTGGTGTCCGAAGTGTTAGAAATTAAATCATTATTGATGCAAATTTCCTTGTTAATTTTAGCAGCGATGGCGTGTTCGATTATTAAGAAGATAAGTATAGAAAGCTATTCAATTTCGCTACAAAAGATTTATCGAGAAAAAATCATATATAAACTTGGAAAGTTAAAATATGATTATGTCAACAAAAATAGAGGAGAAATCATAACAAAGCTGACATCTGACATAGGTGATTTAGGTAAGTTTTTATCAGAAAATTTACCAGATATTATTTATTCTTTGGTGATGATAATAACATTTAGTGTATCTATAATGATTATGAATTATAGGTTGATGTTGAGCATTTTGATATGCTATCCGGTTGTTTTGCTTATAGGAGACAAACTATCTAAAAGGTTAAATGAGCTTGCAAAAAATCGTAAGGGTAAGTATGATGAATTGACAGATGCGGTGATGGATGCTGTGGGTGGTATTGAAATTGAACGAAGTTATTGTTTGTATGAGGAATTAACAAATAGAATTAATCTAATAGTTAAATGTATATTAGGAAATGAGTACAAACGTAATACTTATCAGGCTATGGCTAATGGATTGCAAAATTTAATAAAATGGTTCCCTAATGTGGTTTGTTCTATTATAGCACTTGTTGAAGTTCTTGCAGGAAGATTATCGGTGGGAGAATTGATGGGGTTTGTGGTTTTATTTGTAAAGCTTTCATCCTATATGAGCGAATTACCAGCATATATTAATGATGGTCGTGAGTTGTTTGTTTCGGTTAAGCGAATAGAACAATTATTGGAAGCACCGGTTGAAAAATCAGGCAATTACTATTTGAAGGAGATTTACAAGGGTAGTGATGTCGTAGGGCTTAAAAATGTAACATATCGGTATGAAGATAACCCTAGTAGGAATGTGCTTGATAATATTAATGTTACATTTAAGAAGGGAACTACCAATGCGATTGTCGGTGAATCAGGGTCTGGTAAATCGACATTATTTAAGTTATTGTGTGGTTTTGAAAGGCCGGTTAAGGGTACATATGAATTATATGGTGTGGATTTTAACAAATGGCAGTTGGATAAAGCACGTGAATTATTTGCAATTGTACCTCAGAATTCTTTTATGTTTCCAGAATCAGTTTATGATAACCTGCGATATGGTAATGAGGAGGCTACAATGGAGCAAATAATTGTGGCATGTAAATCTCTTTGGTATCTATGAACGGATTATTTCTTTGCCGGATAAATTTGATACGATAATAGGTGAAAATGGTGCTGAATTTTCAGGTGGAGAAAAACAAAGAATAGCAATTGCTAGAGCTCTTGTAAAGAATGCACCAATAATCCTATTAGATGAACCAACTTCAGCACTTGACGTAAAGACAGAGTCAATAATTAATGAGACAATGGAGAAAATTGCAAAGAAACATGATAAAACAATAATTATTATTGCACATAGATTATCGACAATTAAGAATGTGGATAGAATAATTGTTTTACATAAGGGAAAACTTGTTGAGGATGGAAAACATAACGAATTGATAAAAAATAATGGTTTTTATGCAAGTTTATACAATAAAGAATATATCAAAAAGGAGGGAGAAAATCATGAGGATCAAGATTCTCTTTAAGTACTTAAAGCTCATGAAAAGAAGACTTCCTCTTTATATGCTAAGTATTTTGTTTATGACAGCATTTGGTGCACTTTTTGATGTTGCATGTTCGATGGTGACGAAAAATGTGTTTGTTGTAGCGCAAAAAGGTGTAATGGTGAAAAATGATGTTGTATTGTTTGCGGTATATATTGTTGCAGGATTTGTTGCGGTTATACTCGCGGCTGTCTTTATGAAGATATACAATAATGAGGCTAAAAGAGGTTCATTAGAGATTAAACAACTAGTATTTGCGAAAAGTATTAGACTTCCTATGAGGTATTACGATATACATCATAGTGGAGAGATAATGTCTAAGTTTGTATATGAAACAGATATGGCTAATGACATATATGGTTCAAGACTAAGAAGAGTATTGGCTCCAATAATCTCTGTTGCAGTGTATGTTATTGTTATGATGCAATTGTCTTTGGTCATTAACGTTAACTTTACTACTATTTAATGTGCTTATAGTTGTTCTTAACGGACTTCTGGCAAAGCCTATGAGTCAAGTTGGCAAAGCCATGGCTGATAGTAATGCTAAGATGACAGAGAAACTTACAAATATTCTTTCAGGCATAGAGGTGAAGAAACTTTACGATTCAAAGTATATAAATGAGGATAAATATGCTAAGGAAAGTAATGTTTATGTAAGTCACCAGAAGAAGAAGATGGTAATAGGTGCTTTATTAGAGACTTTTTATAATGGATTTGATTTGTTGTGTGCATTGTTGTTCTTGGTAGTTGCTATTGCTTTTATTCAGAATGATTGGGTATCTGTTGGAAATGTTGCGGCTATTTATACTATGTATGGAGCATTAAGCATTAGATTCTTACAATTCGGCAAAAGCTATCCAGAGTTGATGAATTGTTTAGCCTATGCGGAAAGAGTATTTGAATTTTTGCAAATAGACGAGGAAAGAGATATATTAAATTCAGAAACTACAGTTCGTGTGATCAACTGTGAAAATGCAGTTGAGGTAGTTGATATAAGTTTTAGTTATGATGGAAAGTGTAAGGTATTTGAAAAAAGGAGTTTATTGATAGAAAAAAATAAGACGGTGGCTATAGTTGGTAAATCAGGTGGTGGAAAAAGTACTCTTGCTAAGCTGATGCTTGGGTTTTACAATATCCAAGAGGGCGATATATTGTTATTTGGAACCTCCATAAAAAAGCTAGGACTGATTAATGCTAGAAATCTTATTGCTTATATTCCGCAAGAGCCATATTTATTTGGAGTTAGTATAAAAGAGAATATCCGATATGGTAATTTGAAGGCGAGCGATGAAGAAATAATTATAGCAGCAAAACATGCTAATGCGCATGATTTTATTATGAATCAAAAGGAAGGATATGATACATTGATAATTAATGGGGGAAAGAGCCTTTCAGGTGGGGAGCGACAACGGATTGCAATAGCCGGAGCTATTATAAAGGACGCACCCATAATTTTATGGATGAAGCAACTTCAGCGTTGGATAATGAATCAGAAAGAAGGATTCATGAAGCTTTAGAGCAGTTGAAACACAATAAAACAGTCATTGTCATTGCCCACAGACCAGAGACAATTAATATAGCTGATACAGTAGTCGAGGTTTAAAAATCCCCTATAGGTAGTTTCTGATATATTAGATAGCATAAGCTCATAGAATAATATTGCATATTAAGATTCTTTTGACAGTGAAAAAAGTTCTTTTACATAAATTCCTAGATAATGGGAAAGGCGTAGAACATGTTCTAAGGAGACATTTCTTTCGTAACACTCTATTCTTCAAATGGTTCGTCCGCATGAGCCGGTAGCAATAGCCCAATCTTCCTTACAGATATATCTTTCGGTTCGTATTTGCTTAAGTATAGTTGATATTCAGACAATCAAAGGCTTAAGTTTTGATGAATGTACAAGAGGCTTCCTGTTAGGCTTTCTTGAATATCTTAAGAAAGAAGGTTATGTAGCGCTTACCCGGATCTGGTGTCACTGGTTCCGGAGCATTAAAATCGGTCATGTCAAGATATTTCGTAATGGTCTTACGGTCATGGTCGGTTTCAGTAATGATTTCAGGGATAGTTTTCCCTTGCTCGTAATAGAGCTGTCTGATAGAATGGATCTTGTCCATTGCAAGCATACTCCTTTTCTCCTTGAATGTTGTCCGCAACGACATTTCAAGGATACATAAAGATGGGTATGTCTGCAATGGATGTTTGATATTTTCCTAAATCCACAGGAACTGTGGATTTAGGAAAATACCAAACAGGGCTCTGCAATAATTGGTATTTTTATTATACAAGAAACACAAAGTACTCGTACGGTTTCAGATTGTTGGCCTTTGCTGTCGCTGCGATACTATAGAACACAGTGGATGTCTTGGCTCCGTATGTGGTATCAATGACTTCCTAGTTCTTCTTTCCGATGCAGAACCCACGGATGGCACGTTCAGCCGTTTATCCTTATATGAGAATAAATGAGTGAACGAGCTGTCAAAAGCTATGTTATGGGAAGAAAGAACTTTTTATTCCACGACACAGTAAAGAGAGCAACTGCAAGTGCCATAGTATATACGCTTGCGGAAACAGCAAAGGTTAATGGATTAAGCAGCGCTCTTTATCTGGAAACAGTCATGACAAAGATGCTGGACTACAAAAATGAGTCCAAAAGCATACTTGAAGACCTTATGCTATGGTCAGAGATGATGTATGAAACATGTAGCCTTAATACCCATTCAGAAATTTGATTTCTATATAAAATCAGACTGTATGAATCATACGGGTGATTATGAAGTGCTTACCCTAAAAATAGTATGCTTATGGTATACTAAGGAATAGTAATGCGGTTTTAGCTAAAATTACATATTATGATGAGAAATTAATGCAAAGGAGTTACAATCAAATGGATAACAATGAAATAGTAACAGAAGAAGTGGCAGCAGTTGTTGAAAATAATACAGGTATTGAGATTGAACCATTATTTGAGGAATATGTTGATTTTGACACATTTTCAAAGTCAGATTTTCGTGTTGTAAAGGTAAAGAATTGTGAGGCAGTACCTAAGAGTAAGAAACTTCTTAGATTTACGCTTGATGATGGTACAGAGAATGAAAGAACTATTCTTTCAGGAATACATGCATTTTACGAGCCAGAGGAACTTATAGGTAAAACTTTACTTGCAATCGTAAATCTTCCACCACGTTCTATGATGGGAATAGATTCATGTGGTATGCTTCTTTCTGCAATTCACAATGTAAATGGAGAAGAAAAACTGAATTTGGTAATGTTAGATGATGCAATCCCAGCAGGTGCAAAATTGTATTAAGAGTATAAATGTCACATGGTTGTTAATAACTGTGTGGCATTTTATCGTTGTTGTTGATAAAGATATGAAAAGCTGTCTAAAATAGAAGGAGAGCCGGATTACTGCTCCGACTCAATCTTCCACATGGAATACATCTTCCACCAGCATATTAAAGTACTTTGATATCCGCAGCATAAATTCGGCAGATGGGGTACTGTCTCCACGTTCTATCCTGCCGACAGTTTTGGTGCTGTATCCGATAGCAGTGGCAAGGTCATCCTGGTAAATGCCACGCTGCTCACGGATTTCTCTGATATTATTGGTAACCGCCATAAAAATCCCTTCTTTCAGTTCTATAGATATTTTCTTATTGTCAATTATGCAAAATAATGTGTCCGATAAAAAGGACTTGCAATTTTTATCGGCAATGTCCTGTAATAGCAGAAGCATCAGATTTTCCAAGAACTTTTCCAAATATGTCTAAGCGGTCATTTTCTCCAACCTTGATAGGTGCATACTTTTCGTTGAGCGAGATAAGGAAAATTCCGTCTTTGTCGTCCTTTAACTTCTTGATGTAGGCTTCTCCGTTTAGAGCGAAGATGCCGATTTCTCCATTAGCAACAGATTCCTGTTGCAATACCCATGCAATCTGACCATCGTGGAATTCAGGTTCCATACTGTCACCACTAATGCGTACACCGAAAGTAGTATCTTCCGGCAGAATAGATTCATCTATGCGTACAGTCTCTTTTGGTCCGTCTACAAGGAAGTTACCGGTTCCGGCTGATACAGCATTTTGAAAAATATCAATGCTTCGGAATGGAATTATCTTAGCAGTTTGCTTTTCATACATTCCGGATGCGTGGAGCAGATTGATATAATCCATAGCCTTTTCTCTGCCTTCATCAGTAAGTGATGAGAAAGGATCGGCAGGATTTACTCCAAAATATGCTTCATACATGTTAGTAATACCAAGGATTCTACACACTTTGTAAAATATGGTAACGCTCGGCTCAGCAAGATTTCTCTCCCAGTTGGATATGGCTTTATAGGAAATTGTGATGCCTTCCTTTGCCAGCTCATCAGCGAGATCCTGCTGGAGCAAGCCTTTCTTTTTTCTATATGTTGAAATGATTTCTCCGATTGAGTACATACATACGCCTCTTTTCTTTCATTTTGTTGATTTCAAATGTCTCTTTTCACTCCATAGTATATAGCAATAGTGTCAATTATTCAAGTTGAAAATCCAATATAATGAGAAAAAGGACACATGTGTCCGTTGACAGTCGATTATTCTTGGGGTTATACTATGCCCTGTAAGAAACATTACTCATATACTTGGACTAAAGGTTATGGTAATGACAGAATAAATGCAGGAGGTGATGCAGATGGCAGACAGGGTAATACTTCATTCAGATATCAATTGTTGCTATGCTTCGATTGAACATCTGCATCATCCTGAGCTTGCAGGAAAGCCATTGGCAGTAGGCGGTGACCCGGAGGCAAGACATGGGATTGTCTTAACAGCTGACTATATTGCCAAGAAGTACGGTGTGAAAACAGGAATGGCGCTCTGGCAGGCAAAGCAGGTCTGTCCGGACATAACATTTGTTTCACCAAGAATGGACTTATATCTTCGGTTCTCAAGAATGGCACATGAGATATATGCAGAATATACGGACAGGCAGGAGCCATATGGAATTGATGAGTGCTGGCTTGATGTGACAGGGAGCAGCTCCCTTAAAGGGGATGGATTGCTCATTGCACAGGAAATCAGCAAGAGAATGAAGTCAGAGCTTGGCATCACAGTAAGTGTTGGTGTTTCTTTCAATAAGATATTTGCAAAGCTTGGTTCAGACTATAAGAAACCTGATGCAATCACAACTATGTATAAGAGTGAGTTTAAGCAGAAGGCTTGGTCGCTTCCGGTGGCAGATCTTCTATACGTTGGCAAAAGTACGAACAGAAAGCTTGCATTATTTGGTATCAAAACTATAGGTGATCTTGCAAGAACAGATGAAGATGTGCTTAACAGTCACCTTGGAAAGATTGGCAGTATCTTATGGTCGTTTGCTAATGGCTATGATGATTCACCTGTCAAGCTGGAGAACACCCACGCTCCAATCAAATCCGTGGGGAACAGCACAACGACACCAAAGGATTTAGTATGCGATGAGGATGTAAAGATTGTTCTTTATATTCTGGCTGAGAGTGTTGCAGCAAGACTTCGTGAGAATGGATTCCGGTGCAGAGTGGTTGAGATAAGTGTCAGGGATAATGAATTATTCTCTTTTACCCGTCAGAAAAAGATTGACCATGCAACGAATATCACCGGAGAGATAGCTGCATATGCTTATCAGATATTTAAGGAAAACTATAACTGGAGCAAACCAATCCGCAGTGTTGGTGTCCGAGGTGCAGACTTAGTAACAGATAATTATTGGGAACAGATTGATTTGTTCTCAAGTGTGGAGAAGCGTGAAAAGCAGATGAAGATGGATTCAGCGGTGGATGAGATACGCAGAAGATTTGGATTTTACAGTATCCAGAGGGGGCTCATGTACCGGGACAGGATTCTATCGGCAGTCAATGCAAGAAGAACACACAGTACATCCGCATGGGTATTTTGGATAAAGGAGGGAGGCGGAACATGAGCGAAGCAGCAAGAATTGATCTGGTAGACAGAGCACCATTGACGGAGAAGCAGCAGAATGTGTATGAAAGCATTATGCAATATCAGCGTGTGAATGGTTATGCTCCTACTATCAGGGAGATATGCAAGATGGTAGGGGTGGCATCGACTTCAAGTGTTTATGCACATCTGAAAATATTAGAAGAAAAAGGCTATATAGCAAGGAAGATGGATGCTTCCAGAGCAATAGCAATCTTGTAAGGAAGGTGATTACATTGAGCAATAAGGTATATGTTGATGTACTTGCAGAGTTTTCAAAGGACGGACTGCTCATTCCAAAAGAGATAACATGGGAAGATGGCAGAAAGTATGAGATTACACGAGTAAAAGACAAGCGCAGAGCAGCCAGTACAAGGGCTGGTGGAGTTGGAGAGCGTTATACCTGTGTGGTAGATGGAAAGGAAATATTCCTTTTCTATGAAGATAACAATATGTGGTTTATGGAAAGAGCCGGAGCCTGATGTGATTATGTGCTGACAGCACAATTCATATCAGTTGGCTTTAGATCAGCAAAGCCGGGGAATGTGCAGACATTCATCGGAACTCCCGGCAAAAGGCTTGCAAAGGTGATTTCCCTTTCCTTTACGAGTACAGAATTGTAGATTGATGATTTTGTATGAATAAGGAGCGAACTGAATTGAAAAAAGGAAATGTTATAGAAATTAGATGTAAAAAATGCAACAAGTTAATGATGGAATACTTTGTATGCGGTGATGATTCCGCTGTAGCACTTCAGAATATTGGAATTAAGTGTGACAGATGCAAGCGAGTGATGATACTCAAGAAGTATTCCGAGGGAATGATGAAGGAACATTCTGAGAATGGGACTTTCAGAATATAACGATTGACAATTAAATTACAGCCCACCTGATAAGGGCACATCGAAAGATGGAAGCACCAGAGACGCAGGGGAAACGAACAGTATTTATGATACTGGTTTCCTCGTGCGTCTTTTTTGTGCTGTAAAGGTAATCCGACTTGTTCGTTTCCAAGGGCGGCAAGGAGGATTTATGAGCAGTAAAGCACAGACAAGAGAAAAGGATTATGAGAGAGGAATACGAATTGCAGACAGGAGAAAGGCAATAGGATTATCACAGGATGAGTTAGCTCATAGAGTAGGTATAGGCAGACAGGCATTATCAGCTATTGAAAATGGTGGAGATTTTAAGATACAGACATTAGATAATCTGGCAATCGTTCTTGGAGTGTCTGTTGATTTCATTATTTATGGAAAGAATGAGGAAAAATCAGAACTGTTATCTGAGGCAATGGATGTTCTTTCAGATATGGATGAATTGCAGATAAGACAGTGTCTTGCAATGATGAAAGCGATGAAAAGCGTGTCAGTTGAAAAGTGATTGTCGTGTTTACACGACATAATTGTCGCCTGTACACGGTCGGCAATTAAAGACTGACAGGATACAATAATCATGTGCTTGAGATACAGCACAGAATTTGAAAGCGGCGTGCACAATGCTTTCTTTAATATTTCAATTAAGGAAGGTAATAGCCATGAAAAAGTATAACGGAAAAGAACTATACAAAGGACTTTTGTTTATAAAGTCAATGATGAGTATGAATAATGTGAACAGACAGAAAGAACTTGATCAGACATATGCATTAAGTGTGGGAATTGAGTGTGAGCAGACTGTTGTAGATGATGGAGCATCTACATCGGTTGACAGACCTCAGATGCGTCAGCTGGTGGAAATTCTTGAGACTTCAGATTACAAGGTGCTTGTCGTAGAAGATATTTATGAGATTACAAGAAATCCGGAAGATTTAAAGTCGATGATGGATCGCATAAATGGTTTGGGTGTGACAATATTTGACCTTGGTACTATGAGTGCGAGGTACAACAATTATGCGATTGAGTGTTAGGAATTTAGGCAGGTATTCCTACATTGTGTTTGCTTCTGAAACAGTGGTATTTGATGACTATGGGAAGCCAGTCATCAAATGCCCAACAGAGGCTGAGGCAGTGGAATACATCAGAAATCGGTTAGATAGTGAGGTTATTCAGGATGATATATGATATTTATGCAGTTGGTAATACTTTGAGAAGTATTAGAAATAAATATGGATATACACAGAACGATATGGCGGAGAGCCTTGATGTAAGTTATATTCATTATTCGCAAATTGAGCAGGGAAGACATCGGATGAGTCTGGAACTTATGCTGAAGATTGTAACAAAGTATGGAGTAGATCCTAATACATTGTTTGGAATTGAAAGCAGGGAAAAACGTGAGAATAAAGAGATGTCTGTATTGGAAGATAAATTGCAGATGCTTAAACCGAATGATAGAGAATATGCAATGTCTACATGTTTGATTTTCATTGAAGGCTTAGAGGCAAGAAAGGAAGTGGTTTGAAATGAGGAGAGCAGGAAGAAAGAAAAAGCCACTGACCATACAGCCGATAAAGTGTGTTGTGATGTTGTCTTCTGATGAGGAGAATGACTGTATTGCAGCAGAGAAAAAGGAAAATAAGCAGTTGAAACGAATTATGGAATTTGCTGACAATAACAATCTTATTCCTATGAAAGTATTCCGAAGAGGAATTTTTGGACGAAGATTAAGTGATGAGGTGTTTTATAGGACAATAAGATATATGAGAGCAGGAAAGGCAGATGCACTTATTGTAGCAAATCTCGATGCTATTTCAGACGGAATAGCAGATTCTTATTTAAAAATTGGAGTGGTAAGGGAAGCTGGGTTTAGATTATTTAGTGTAGATGAGAAGGAACCCAAGGTAGACTTGTATATTCCGCCAAAGAGAGGTGATATGCAGTGAAGATAAAGAGAAATATGATTGTGTGGGCTGAATTGAAAAATGGACTCAAGCACATACAAGCTGGAAGGAGACCATGTATTGTAATAAGTTGCGACAAAGCAAACGGAAAATCACCTGTATATACAGTTATACCGGGGACAACTAAGATGAGAAAGGATTATATTCCAATACATTTTAATATTGAGCCTTCAGAAATTAAAGGATTTTTAAGACATACAACAATGTTTTTACCAGAGCAGCTGGTCACAATAAATGAGGAACAGATAATACAGACCGCTGGGATGATTGTCAGCACAGATGCAATAAAAAAGGTTGATGCGATGTTAGTCAGACAGCTGCAGATTGGAGAATATGATGGATGATGAAAATGAATTAGAGAATCAGAGTATAGATATTCCTATATGGAAGCGATATTTGCTTTCTGTAACTGAAGCGGCACAGTTTTATCACATTGGTGAAAAGAGGCTTAGACAAATTGTAGATATCCATCCAAATGGGGAGTTTTATTTGTTAGTAGGAAACAAAGTTTTATTTAAGAAAGAGCAATTTGAACAATTTCTGGCAGAGTCAACTGCAATTTAATATGTAAAGTAGTAGAAAAGGGGGCACAAATGTGGTACAATAACCACGCTAGGGCTCTCTTTTTTGAAAGGAGACAAAGCTATGAGTGAGAAAAGACGAGATAATCGCAATAGAATTCTTCACGAAGGAGAGTACCAGAGAGCAGATGGACGTTATCGTTTTAGATATGTGGATATTCATGGAAATGAAGGAAATTTATATAGTTGGCGTTTGGACCATAATGATCCTATACCTAAAGGAAAGAAAATGGAGCTTTCTTTAAGAGAAAAGGAAAAACAGCTGGAACAGGATATGTTTAATGGACTTGTTCCAAGAGGTGGAGGGCTTACAGTTCTAGAATTAGTGGAGAAATATGTGAGCCTTAAAATAGGGGTCAGACAGAGTACTTATGCTGGTTATAAGACGGTAATTAATCTGCTGAAAAAAGATGATTTTGGCAAAAAAAGAATCGATAAAGTGAAATTATCGGATGCGAAAGCATGGTTGATCAAGCTTCAGAGGGTAGATGGAAAAGGTTATAGTTCAATTCATACTATCCGAGGAGTATTAAGACCGGCATTTCAGATGGCAGAAGAAGATGACTTGATTCGCAAAAATCCATTTGGCTTTGAACTAGTCAATGTGATTGTGAATGATAGTGTGAGAAGAGAGGCTGTCACAAGAAAGCAGGAGCGGGAATTTCTAAGATTCATAAAAGAAGATGCGCATTTCTGCAAGTACTATGATGCAATATTTGTCCTCTTTAACACAGGACTTCGTATATCAGAGTTCTGTGGGCTTACAAAATCAGATTTGGATTTTAAAAACAAAAGAATACGGGTAAATCATCAATTACAGAGAACAAGTCAGATGCAGTATATCATTGAAAAGCCTAAGACAGAAAGCGGCGAGAGATATGTTCCAATGTCTGATGAGGTGGTGGCTTGTTTTAAGAGAATACTTAAGGACAGGGTCAATCCCAAAGTTGAACCGATGGTTGATGGAATGACAGGATTTTTATTCCTTGATAAGAATGATATGCCTATGGTGGCATTACATTGGGAAAAGTATTTCCAGCATATTCGGGAAAAGTACAATAGCATATATAAGGTTCAGATGCCGCCAATCACACCGCATGTGTGTCGTCATACGTTTTGTTCTAATATGGCTAAGTCGGGAATGAATCCGAAGATGCTTCAGTATATTATGGGACACTCGGATATCAGTGTTACGATGAATACCTATACTCATGTTAAATTTCAGGATGCACAGGAAGATTTTCAAAAAGCAATCAATTCATAATGACCTGATGAAAATGAGAGAAAAATGGCTGAATGCCAGTATTTATCTTAATCCCCAATTTCTTACCTGTCGATTCCCAATGGCAGATTTGCCTTTGGTACAGACTTGAAATTTACCAAAGTTTTTACCAAAATTGATGACAAAAATATGCAAAGATATGCCAAAATATGCCAGAATAAGTGAAAAATGAAGAAAGGTAAAAAGGCTTGAAAAGCCCGAAAATACAGGAAATATGGGAAAAATCAAGATTTTATTTATTTGCCACGGCAACATCTGTCGTTCCCCCATGGCAGAATTCGTAATGAAAAAACTAGTATCCGACGCCAAGCTCACCGCCCGCTTCCAGATTGCCTCCGCGGCCACCAGTACAGAGGAAATCTGGAACGGCATCGGGAATCCGGTGTATCCGCCGGCGAAGGCGGAGCTTGCACGGCATGGAATCTCCTGTGAGGGGAAGCGGGCCCGGCAGGTGACGAGGGCGGATTATGCGGAATACGATTATCTGATCGGTATGGACAGTGCGAATATCCGCAACATGCTGCGGATATTCGGGGGAGATCCGGAGGGGAAAGTAGCGAAGCTACTTTCCTATGCGGGATCGGAACGGGATATTTCGGATCCATGGTATACGGGAGATTTTGGAACGGCCTACGATGACGTTCTGGAAGGCTGTACCGCGTTCCTTGAATATTTACAACAAAACAGCAAAATCGACACATGATCTGACACTGCCAACACTGTACATATGACAAATATGTCATGCGTGAAAAGTTCACAGAATTACCACATTTTTCTCACAATTCCTTTGCAGATGTCCTTTATCATAAGAGGCAGATAAGGGGAAAGAAATGTTCACAAGATTTTTAATGGAACAGGAGGAATGAGAATATGAGAAGATGGAATTTACCCCAGGTGAATACAAAAGTAATGTGTGCAGTGTTGACAGCTGCTATGGTGATGACGGGATTTACGGCATGCGGAGGAACAACATCTGCGGGTACGGAGAGCGTAGCAAGTGAATCAGCAGAACAGAAGGAGACGATCGCACCGGAGAGTACGACGGAGAGCGCGGAGAGCGGTGAAGAGAAGGTGGAATCTTATCTCGGCCAGATCACTGCCATTGATGGCAATGTGATCTCCATCGCACTGGCAGAGAAGCCGGAAGCACCCAATGGTGAAGCTCCTACCGGTGAGGCACCCAGCGGAGAAAAGCCAGATGGCCAGGCCCCTGATGGTAACGGTGGCGCACCCAACGGAGAAGCACCGAACGGTCAGGCTCCTGATGGCAACGGTAGCGCACCCAACGGAGAAGCTCCCAACGGTCAGAAACCCGAGAAAGACATGCTGGATGAGATGACCTTAACTCTCAGCGGAGATACTATGACTATCACAGTCAATGACGATACGATCATTACGATTGACGGAGAAGATGCCACTCTGGATGAACTTCAGGTAGGTGATACCGTATCCTTCTTCCTGGATGGTGAGATCGTAACTTCTTTAAGCGTTGGTATGCCGGAGCCGACACAGCCTATGCAGGCCCCGGAGCAAAATTAAGCTGACGTAAGAGCATGGTACCGAGAATCTCTGCCATTTCTTCCGGGGACTGGGGATCGGATTCTTTCAGCCAGGTCTCTACGACACCGACACAGCCGGTGATGATGAAGGAGCAGAGATATTCATAATTAGCATCGGATTGCGCACTTTCCAGAACCTGGAGGGTGCGCTTTTCAATCTGATCTTTCAGACGATTGACGAAAGCCAGATCCCCATGAGGGCCGATCATGACCTTGGCCAGATCCCTGTTTCGGTCCAGAAAACGGAAGAATTCCAACAACGGCCCCTGAGAGGCCAGAGAATTGGTAATGACCGGTTTCTGCTCCATGATTTCATTAAATTCCAGGAACATTTCATCCTCGATTTTATGGAGCATATCGTAGATATCATCATAATGCAGATAAAAGGTTCCGCGGTTGATATCCACCAGTTCGGTCAGCTCCTTGACGGAGATATCCTGAATATCATGGGTTTCTAACATTTTTACCAGCCCCTGTAATAAGAGAGCTCTTGTCTTGCGCACACGGCGATCCATTTTTTCCATAAGACAATCCACCAGCCTTTCCGGGAAAAGAAGAAATCATTTCCTATATGTAATACAAATCTGAATTTTTTCTAAAATAATAAACAAACAGAAAGAAAATGTCTAAAAATAAACAATCAATCTCAATCTGTAGCTTGCTTTTTCTTCCCCATTATTATATTTTGCATGTGGCAGAAAATCAACACAAGTTCATTAAATGACATTAATACAATTTCTCATCTTTGTAGTAAGTCTTTACAGATGTTCAAAAACATTTTAAACTAGAGGTGTATAAAATCAAATACATAAATAAGGGTACAAAGAGAGAAAAAGCAGGAGGGAACTATGGCAGACAACGCAGAAAAAGACAAAAAAGATAATTCCTTTATGATGAAACTTGCCACGCTCATTGTAGACAAACGAAAAGGATTTTATCTGATCTTTATTGTTTTATGCATATTTTGCGTATTATCCATGAACAGAGTCAAGGTCAATAACGATCTGACCACTTATTTGCCGGACACAACAGAGACCAGAAGGGGACTGGATCTGATGGATTCGGAATTTACCACGTATGGCTCCGCCCGGATCCTGATCTGTAACGTGACGTTTGACGAGGCACAGAAACTGGCAGATCAGGTGGAGGAGATGGACGGTGTCAGCATGTTGGATTTCGATGACACCGAGGATCATTATCATGACATGGAGGCTTTATTGTCTGTCACTTTTGATGAGGAAGCAGACACGGAAGCTACACAGCAGCATCTGGATGAGGTATTGGATGCATTGTCCGATTATGATGTTTACTATTCTTCCGATATCGGTCAGGAAGAGCGTGACGCGGATGACTTGAATAATGATATGATCGTCATTCTGTTGTTGGCAGCAGTGGTTATCGTAGCCGTATTGTTATTTACCTCTACGACTTATGCGGAAATCCCGGTTTATCTGACCACGTTTATCGTGGCAGCTATTTTGAACAAAGGTACGAACTACTGGTTCGGAACCATCAGTTTTGTTACGAACTCCATCGCGGTGGTACTGCAGTTAGGTCTGGCGGTAGACTATGCCATCATTCTGGCCCACCGTTTTATGGAAGAACATGAGGACAAGGATGCCAGAGAGGCTGTGATTGTTGCTTTGAGTAAGGCAATCCCGGAGATTTCCTCCAGTTCCCTGACCACCATCTCCGGTATGGTAGCCATGATGTTCATGCAGTTTAGAATTGGTTATGATATGGGTATCATTCTGGCAAAATCCATTATTTTCAGTATGGTAGCCGTATTCTTCCTGATGCCCGGACTGTTGTTGACCTTTTCCAAGGCCATCGACAACACCCATCACAAGAGCTTCGTGCCGAAGATCACGGCGGTCGGTAAATTCTGTGTGGCTACCCGCTACATTATACCGCCTATTCTGATCGTAGGTGTTATTATAGCATTTTTCCTGTCCAATAAGGCAAACTACGTGTACGATACCAACACTCTGGAATCCAGTACTATGAGTGATAATAAATTTTCCGTCAGCATGGTAAATAAGGAATTCGGCATGGTGAACCAGCTGGCAGTCATTGTGCCCAACGGTGATTATGAAAAAGAGGCACAGACACTGAAAGCTCTGGAAAAGCTGGATGTGGTGAAATCCTGTCAGGGACTTGGCAATATCGAGGCCATGGACGGCTATATGCTGACGGATAAGCTGAATCCCAGACAGTTTGCGGAACTGATCGATCTGGATATTGAAGTGGCGGATATGTTGTATTCGGCATATGCACTGGATCAGAGTGATTATGGTGCGCTGGTCAGTGGCGTCAGTGAATACGAAGTTCCGTTTATTGATATGTTCCTGTTCATTTATGATCAGAAAGAAAGCGGCAACATCACACTGGACGATGATCTGGAAGAAACTCTGACGGATGCTTATTCCCAGATCTGTATTGCGAAAGATCAGCTGCTGGGCGAAGACAATTCCCGATTTGTTCTGGAATTGAATGTTCCTTATGAGGGAGAAGAGACCACAGCAGCACTGGATCAGATCCGTAATACCGTGGCAAAGTTCTATAATATAGATGACATTCTGCTGGTCGGTAACGCCACCAGTGATAAGGATCTGGGCGATTCCTTCGCAACGGATAATACGATCATCACGGTGCTGACAGCATTGTTTGTTATGATCATCCTGCTGTTTACCTTCCAGTCCGCCGGTCTGCCGGTACTGTTGGTTGTAACGATTCAGGGTAGTATCTGGATGAACTTCTCATTGCCGTATCTGTTGAATGAAAATGTATATTTCCTGGGATATCTGGTAGTATCTGCGATCCAGATGGGTGCAACGATCGACTACGCTATCGTTATCACCAGCCGTTACATGGATCTGAAGACCTATATGCCGATCAAGGAAGCCGCCATCGAAGCACTGAACCAGGCGTTCCCTACCATTGTTACCAGCGGATCCATGCTGGTATCTGCGGGATTTATTATCAGCTATGTATCTTCCAATGCAGCGGTAGCGGCCATCGGACTGGCTCTTGGTCGTGGTACTCTGACATCTATTTTGTTGGTACTGCTGGCATTGCCGCAGACACTGCTGATCGGAGATATCATTATTCAGAAGACAGCATTTACACTGAAACGGGATCTGGCAAAGCCCTTGCCCTCCGCCGGAAGAATCCGTATGAACGGTCACATCAAGGGTTATGTCAATGGTGTGTTGGAGGGTGATTTCATCGGTGTCATTGATGGTGAGATGGGTGCGGTGGTGCGTCCCAAGGATACCGTGACGATGGAGGAGCGGGACGATGCCCCGGAAGAAAACTATCCCAGACTGGAAGCCCAGGAGCTGCCGGAGGATGAGACAGCCGGACAGAAAGCAACCGGAGCAGATACAGAAGCTGCGGATAAGAAAGCTTCGGATAAAGAAAAAACAGCAGAAAGCGAGGGAACAGAAGATGAACAGTAAGAGATTATTATGTTTCCTGCTGGGAGCAGCACTGATCCTGCAGACACCGGCCACCGCCTATGCAGCAGAAACTTTGACCTATGAGCAGTACAGAGGCGGCAGCGGTTATAGCAGCACGATAAAGGAGCAGGATTATGCAGTCATAGAGATCAGCACGGAGGAGGATCTGCGGAAACTGGTGGAGAACTGTGTACTGGACAGTTGGTCCAGAGATAAAAAAGTAGTGCTGCAGAACGACATTGTTCTGAGTATGACAGGTGAACTCAGTATTCCTACGTTTGCAGGAATCTTTGACGGCAGCGGTTTTACTATTTCCAATGTGAAACTGACCGGAGACGGTTCGGCAGTGGGATTGTTCCGCTATGTGCAGGAGGGAGCAAAAGTCCGCAACCTTACGGTCACGGGGGAAGTATCTCCCTCTGGAAGTCAGGATCAGGTCGGCGGTATCGTCGGTGTGAACTATGGCAGCATTGAAAATTGTAAATTTACCGGAAATGTGGTCGGTGATACGGATGTCGGCGGTATTGCCGGAGTCAATGCCGAGAGCGGAGAGATCCGTCGGTGTGAATCCTCCGGAAATGTGATCGGCAATCATTCCGCAGGCGGTATTGTGGGCAACAACCACGGTATTCTGAATAACTGCAGCAACAATGGCAATATCAATACGTACAGCACGGAAGTGACTTATGATCTGGAAGATATCACCATGGACAATCTGGAGCAGATCAACAGTACCTCCAATGTGGCAGCTCATACGGACACCGGCGGTATCGCAGGTATTTCGGATGGTAAGATTTATTATTGCTCCAATTCCGGTGCCATCGGCTACCAGCACGTAGGCTACAATACCGGAGGTATCGTAGGCAGACTGCATCAGGGCTATCTGCAGAACTGCACCAACACTGGATATGTGCAGGGCAGAAAAGATGTGGGCGGTATCGTGGGTCAGATGGAGCCGTTCCTGGAAATCCAGTATCTCAGTGACAAGCTGAAGGAACTGGATACGGAGACAGACAAATTCCTGGATATGTTGGATGCCACCCAGAAAGATGTGAGTAGCTATAGCAAACAGGCATCCAGTATTGCCAAGAGTATCAGTTCGAACCTGAAAGATGCCAACAATGCGGGAAGTTCTCTGACCGGGACCGCTCATGATCTGTGGTATATTTACAATCAAGAGTTGAACGGCGTCAGCAACGATCTGAAAGTCCTGAATGACGATCTGAACAAGCAGGCGGATAATGACAAGAATAACGGCAACAGTCATGACGTTACCATCAGTGGAAATGACATTTGGAATGGTAACTGGGGTGGCGATGGCGATCATGACGTCAGTGGCGGAAACATTACCATCACCGTACCGGACGATACGGAGAGCTATAAATCGGCACTGAAAAAATTCGGAGAGAATGCCACCAAGCATCTGGATAGCATGACGAATGCTTCCACGGATCGCAGTGGCGGTATCAAAGATAATCTGGATACACTGAATGACAGGCTCGACAAGGCTTTTGAACAGTTGGGTCAGTTGGGGGATGTACTGGAAGCCGGGACAGACAGCACCAGTGCCCACATGGATGAGCTGATGGATCAGGCCAGAGTTCTGCGGAATCTGGTCAGCGAAATCCGGGATGATCTCTTCCGGTATGAAGGAATTTCTGTAGAAGATACTTCGGATGAGTCAGCCAGCAAGGAAGAGGTGAACCCCGGAGATCCCGATGCGGAGGATGACACCGCAGAACCGGAAGGAACCGAAGAAGCGCGCTATGATACTTCCAGCTTCCAGAAGGGAAAGGTCACCTTATGTGTGAACCGCGGTACGGTGGAAGCCGATACGAATGTGGGCGGTATCGTTGGACAGGTGGCAACGGAATACGATTTTGACCCTGAGGACGATATCACTTTAACCGGAACGGAGAGTTTCGATGTGGAGCAGACGGTCAAGGCAGTCATCAGAGACAGCCGCAACCTTGGAGACGTGACCGGTAAAAAAGACTATGTCGGCGGTGTGGTCGGTAAAGCAGAATATGGCGCAGTCATTTCCTGTGAGTCTTATGCACCCGTAGAGAGTACCGGAGGCAGCTATGTGGGAGGAATTGCCGGATCTGCCAGCTATGCGATCCGCAGCTGTTACAGCATGGGCAGGATCACCGGTAAAAATAATATCGGAGGTATTGCCGGAGAAGGCTGTGATATTTTCTACAGCTATGCGTACAATGATCTGGATATGTCCGGCGAAGGCCAGGGCAGCATTGCCGGAAAAGTCAGTGATGATGGAACTCTGTATGGCAACTATTATGTGGAAGGCGGAGCCGGTGGCGTAGACGGCATTGGTTATCAGGGCGGTGCTACCCCGTTGTCCTACCAGGAATTCTGCAGCAAAGACGTTCCGGACGCTTTCTCACAGTTTACCATTACCTTCCAGGCGGATGGTGTAGAAGTGGCTTCCTATAAATGCGGTTACGGGGATTATCTGTCGGCAGACCAGATTCCGGAAGTACCGGAGAAGGATGGCTATTACGGTGTATGGCCGGATTATGATTTCAGTGATATTACCGGTAATAAAGTGCTGGAAGCAGAGTATGAGGAATGGACCGCATCCATTGCTTCCGCAGAGAAAAACGATAACAATAAGGCACTGGTTATGGCAGAAGGCAACTTCTATCCCAATGCAGCATTGCATCTGCAGGTAGAGGGAAATACTTATACAGTATCCATGACCAATTCCATGGAAGAGGATGCACCGGACTATACCGGAGAAGCAACCTTGCGTGTCTACTGTGAGGATGCGGATAACACTGTCATAGAGGTAGCACAGGATGGAGAGTACACGGAAGTGGAATCCACTGTGATCGGCAGCTATAGACAGTTTACCATGGAAGTGCCCGGCAGCTTCCGCACGGTAGAGGTCGAGGGCAGTCATACACTGCTGATCGTACTTTGCATCGTCGGTGGTGCAGTCGTGATCCTGTTGATCGTATTGTTAGGGAAAAAAGCGGCAAAACGCCGGAAGACGCGCAAGGCGGCAAAACGTGACCGGAAAGCCGGAAAAGCTGACGAGGACCAGAGCGGCACAAACGAAAGTGATTCAAAGGACAGCCCGGCAGAAGGTACTGATGTTACGGATGCAGCAGAAGATGCCGGACAGACGGCTGACGCAGAGGAATAACAATGATTCAGGCAGTTTTATTTGACATGGACGGTACGCTGATCGATACCGAAAAATATTACCGTATTTTCTGGCCGAAGGCACTGGCAGCCTGTGGGTATACCATGACAGATGAGCAGGCACTTACGATGCGCAGTCTGGGACGCCCCTTTGCCCCCAGACAGCTCAAGGACTGGTACGGTGAAGATTTTGACTATTATGTGGTGCGTGACAAACGAAAAGAGATGATGGAAGAAACATTGGACCGGGATGGCATCAAATGCAAGCCCGGTGCCGTGGAGCTTCTGGAAGATCTGAAAAAAAGGCATATCACCGCAGCGGTTGCCACAGCGACGGATCTGGAGCGGACGGAAAAATATCTGGCGATGGCAGGACTTCGGCCGTATTTTGAGAAACTGATTTCGGCCACTATGGTAGCAGAAGGTAAGCCGTCCCCGGATATTTATCTCTATGCCTGCAAGCAGCTGGGACTGGCACCGGAAGAGTGCATGGCCGTGGAGGATTCTCCCAACGGAGTCATGAGTGCTTACCGCGCCGGCTGTAAGGTCGTGATGGTGCCGGATCAGACACAGCCAGATGAAAAATTAAAAAAATGTCTGTACGCCTGCGTACCGACCCTGGCAGATATCAGCCACCTCATTTAGAGGTGGCTATATTTGTCATAGTAGCTTGATTTTTGTATTCCAGTGTGTTATTATTTTAACGATTAGAGTGACTATTCGGAAGACAATGAAATCAAGCGGGACTGCTTTGTCATGCTTGCATGTAAAAAGCAGTTTTGCTTGATTTTAGGTGACTCGAATAGAGTCACCGCCACACATATGAGCAAAAATAGCTGCGCAGCAGCGAAAGCACGATTTATCGTGCGATTTTGCGAATAATGTGTGGAATGTATTCATACTTGGAGCCCACGAGGGGCGGAAAGGAATGGAAGAAAATGAATTTTGATGACATCGTAGCAAAAGTAAAAGAGTGTGGGAAGAAGACCGTCGCAGTCTCCGTTGCACAGGACAGTGCAGTACTGGAAGCTGTACATGAGGCCAAGAGACTGGGCATTGCAGATGCAATCCTGGTAGGTGATGAGGCAAAGATCCGTGAGATTGCAGCCGGACTGAATATGGACCTCTCCGATTATGAGATCATCAATGAGCCGGATATGATCGAAGCTTCCCTGAAAGCTGTAAAGCTGGCACATGACGGCCGTGCAGATATGTATATGAAGGGCCTGATCGACTCCAAGAACTTCTTAAAGAGCGTACTGAACAAAGAAGTAGGCCTTCGTACCGGTGGAACCCTGTCTCATGTATGTGTATTTGAGATTCCCGGCATTGACAGACTTCTGTTCCTGACCGATGTTGCATTCATGACCTATCCTACACTGGAGGAGAAGGTTCAGATCATCAAGAACACCATTCCGGTATGTAATGCCTGCGGCGTTGCAGAGCCTAAGGTAGCACCTTTAGCAGCAGTTGAGGTTGTAAATCCCAAGATGCCCGTTACCGTAGATGCGGCAGAACTGACTAAGATGTGTGAAGAAGGACAGATCCCCGGCTGTATCGTAGACGGCCCGCTGTCTCTTGACCTGGCGATCGATCCCGAGGCAGCCAAGCATAAGGGAGCTACCGACCGTAAGATCCAGGGTGATGCAGATGTATTGCTGTTCCCGGATATCCATGCCGGCAACCTGGTATACAAAGCAATCGTACATATGGTAAAAGTAAAGAACGGATGCATCCTGACCGGTACCAAGGTACCCGTAGTCCTGACCAGCCGTTCCGATACCTTCGAGACCAAGGTATACTCCCTGGCACTGGCTGCAGTTGTAGCAGAAGAGATGAAAAAGAATCAGAAATAAGCTATGGATATCGTGATCGAAGCCGCTGTGGAAGCTGCGGGAGAACTGCTGTCGGCAGCTATAGATGCTGTAGTGGACAAAGCGGTAAAGCATAAGAGCGAATATAAGAGTGAATATAGGAGGAAACACACAATGGCAATCAAGAGTCTGATCATCAACCCCGGTTCCACCTCCACCAAGATCGGTGTATTTGAGGATGAGAACTTATTATTTGAAGAAACCCTGAGACATTCTACCGAGGAGATCTCCAAATACGATACTATTTTCGAACAGAAGGATTTCCGTAAGAAGATCATTACCGATCTGCTGGCAGAGAAGAACTGCGATCTGAAGAGCTTCAACGTGATCGTAGGACGTGGCGGTCTGTTAAAACCCATCCCCAGTGGTACCTATGCGGTAACCGATGATCTGCTGGAGGATTTAAAAGTAGGTGTACAGGGTCAGCATGCTTCTAACTTAGGCGGTATTCTGGCAAGAGAGATCGGTGATGAGATCGGCGTTCCCTCTTACATCGTAGACCCCGTTGTAGTAGATGAGCTGATGCCCATCGCAAGATATTCCGGTCTGGAAGAGATCCCCAGAGGAAGTATCTTCCATGCCCTGAACCAGAAGGCAGTTGCCAAGAGATATGCAAAAGAGGCCGGCAAGCCTTATGAGTCCTTACGTCTGGTAGTCGTGCACATGGGCGGCGGCGTATCCGTAGGCGCACATGAGGACGGCAAGGTTGTAGACGTATTCAGTGCATTTGACGGTGATGGTGCATTCTCTCCGGAGCGTGCAGGCGGTGTGCCTTGTGCAGCACTGGTAAAAATGTGCTTCTCCGGAAAATATACCGAGAAGGAGATCAGTGCAAAGCTGATCGGCAAGGGCGGCCTGAATTCTTACCTGGGTACCAACGATATGCGTGAAGTTACCAAGCGTGCCAATGAAGGCGATGCCAAGGCAGCGGAGGTGAAGCAGGCATTCCTGTTACAGGTAGCCAAAGACATCGGTGCTATGGCCTGTGTGCTGAACGGCAAGGTAGACCAGATCGTTATCACCGGAGGCATTGCATATGGTGAGGATGTAGTGGCTAAGCTGAAAGAGAGATGCGGCTGGATCGCTCCTGTGACCGTATATCCCGGTGAGGACGAGCTGTTAGCTCTGGCTCAGGGCGCTCTGCGTGTCATGAACGGCGAAGAACAGGTGAAGCAGTACTAATTTAGAGTAAAAATATAGAACTCCCGGTGGAATGATTCCATCGGGAGTTTTTTACTTTAGGGAATAGACTTTCTGTCAGCATTATGATTTTAACTAAAAATCAGCTTTGACAGAATCCCCAGTACCAGCATGTGTACCGGATAAAAGGCATAGCAGGCAAGCTGGATCTTACGGTTATGCGCGCCCTGGCGTCCATGGTAGCACCACAGAAGCGGCAGACACAACAGCGCCAGTCCCTGTTCTGAAATCTCGAAGGCATGACCGAAAAGCTGTAATGGAATCTGCATTCCTGCCAACAGCATGACATTGATCCAGTAGAGCCCGGCAAACTGTCCGGCAAGCTGCCACCAATTTTTCCCATGGAAGAGATAGAATACGATAACAGTCAGAACGCCTTCTCCGTAATAGTCGAACATGAGGAGGGTTGCCAGCACGTAGCCCACTGCAGATAGCAGCAGGATCGACGGAATCCACAGCCAGACCGGACATTTTTTCCGTAGGGTATCTATTGCCCAGATACACAGGAAGCCTGTGAGCAGTGTCCAGATTACGTTCTGATGAAACGGGTAGAATAACAGCCCACTGTACATCAGATTGATGGGAAGCTCAGAAAGAATGGCCAGAAGAAGCAGGCGCATGCAATATTTTTTCCTATCGTGGGTATGGAAGAAGCCTTCCACCAGGAAAAAGGCGAACATGGGAAATGCCAGTCTGCCGATGCCGGTCAGCCACCAGGCATCTCCGGCGAGGGTAGCCCACAGGTGATCACAGAACATGAACGCCATAGCGAGGATATGCAGCGTCAGAGCACTGAGATCCGGTGGGAAAATAGAACAATGGGATACTTTGTTTTGCAAAATAAAACTCCTTTCAAAATTCCTTACGGAAGGATATAGTTGCATTATATCTTGTTTATGCGCTATAGTAAATATATCTGTGAAAGAGTATATGAAATTCCAATGATGGCTTACCCGGCATTTATATGCCGCAAAGCCTGTCGGGCGCACAGATATTGACAGAAAAACAAAATGCAGCACAGGAGGAATACAATGCGTCGTAACGATCGTGAGATTACAGAATTTTCGGAAATGACAGATGTCATGAAGAGGTGTGATGTGTGCAGACTTGCACTGAATGATGAGGATGGCTATCCGTATCTTCTGCCGTTGAATTTCGGAATGGAAGAGACGGACGGCAGAGTGACACTCTATTTTCACGGGGCAAAAGAAGGAAAAAAATATGACTTGATCCGTAAGGATGTCAGGGCAAGCTTCGAGATGGATTGCTCCCACAGACTGGTGCTGTCGGAGAAGGAAGACGGCTGTCAGTGCACCATGGAATACGAGAGCGTGATCGGTCAGGGAACTATAGAGATCCTGTCGGATGCGGAAAAACAGAAAGCATTGAATCTTCTGATGAAGCAGTACTATCCTGACAGAACGGAGAATTTCGTATTCCGACCGGAAGTCGTAGCCATGACGGAGATATTCTGCCTGAAAGTGGAGCATATGACGGGGAAGAAACGTTTCAAAAAGTCGTAGAAGATATCATCTATTGATATCCCCGCGGGATGGGGCAGCAGGAAGTCTGAGATAGAAAAGAGAGGATGAGGGACAACAATGTATACAGATGGACAGATCTATATGGGCCTGGCAGATGGCCAGCGTGTGAATATGCAGCTGAATATGAGTAACCGTCATGGACTGATCGCGGGAGCCAGCGGCACCGGCAAGACGATTACTATGAAGGCTATGGCAGAATCTTTTTCAGATGCGGGAGTGCCGGTATTTTTGTGTGATGTGAAGGGGGATGTCTCCGGAATTGCCACAGCCGGTGTGGCTTCGGAATCCATGGACAGGAGGATTGATAAATTCGGTATCCGCAACAGTTTTTCCTATAAGGCTTATCCGGTCTGCTTCTGGGATATCTATCAGGAGGGCGGACATCCTGTGAGAGCCACCATCTCCGATATGGGACCGGAGCTTTTATCTCGTATTCTGGGGCTCACCGCTGCGCAGGAAGGTGTATTAAATATTGTCTTCCGGATCGCGGATGACAAGGGACTTTTATTGATCGACTTAAAGGATCTGCGTATTCTGCTGAATTATGTGGCAGAACACAAGGATGACTATCTGACCACCTACGGAAGTATCTCCAGGCAGTCCGTGGGCGGTATTCTGCGGGCGTTACTGCCTCTGGAGAATCAGGGCGGAGATCTCTTTTTCGGAGAACCGGATCTGGATATTTATGACTGGATGCGTACGGATGTGTACGGCAAAGGTATTGTCAATGTGCTGAACTGCGTAAAACTGGTGCAGAATCCAACACTGTATGCCAGCTTCCTGTTATGGATGATGTCAGAATTATTCCAGAAGCTTCCCGAGGCGGGAGATCTGGAAAAGCCGAAGCTGGTATTTTTCTTCGATGAGGCACACCTGTTGTTTGCTGATGCACCGAAGATACTGGTGCAGAAGATCGAGCAGGTGGTAAAGCTGATCCGTTCCAAGGGCGTGGGTATCTATTTCGTGACCCAGAGCCCCAGTGATATTCCCGATTCCGTGCTGGCACAGTTAAGCAACCGGGTACAGCATGCCCTCCGGGCGTACACTCCGGCGGAGCAGAAAGCTGTCCGGGCAGCAGCACAGTCCCTGCGGGCCAATCCTGCCTTTAAGGCAGAAGAAGTCATCATGGAACTGGGCGTAGGTGAGGCACTGACTTCCTTTCTGGATGAGAACGGCGTGCCCGGCATTGCCCAGCGTACCTCCATCATCTGCCCCCAGAGCTTTATGGGACCTGTGGATGAGACGGAGCGCAGGAATCTGATGGCGAGAGACGGCATGGGACGCTACGATGAGGCGGTGGACAATATTTCTGCCTACGAAGTGTTGACAGATGCCATGGAGCATGAGGCGAAAGCGGCGCAGCTGGCAGCAGAGCGGGCACAGCTGGAAAAAGATAAGGAAGCGCTGGCAAAGCAGCAGGCAAAACTGCAGGAATCCACCGTAAAGCAGAAGCAGAAGGAATGGGAAGCCGCACAGAAAAAGAAGGAAAAGGCAGCGGAACGCAGACAGGCCCAGATCGAGCGCCAGCTGATTAACACCGGTGCCCAGGTCATCAAGAGAGGAATTTTGAGTACACTGTTTGGAAAGTAATTAGGAATAAAATTCTTTTGATGCTTATTCTGCCATCGTCAGCGGACGGAAAGATTATGCAAAACGATGGAAAGGCTAGAATAACTGGAACCAGAGAAAGTGTCCGCCAAAGATCAGCCAGAGGACGGACAGAACCGACAGCAGGATACAGACGATGGTCTCCGCCGGCTGCCGGGGGCGTCTGCAAAGTAACGGCGGTAGAGCGATGGCAAGCAGAAGGATCGGAATCCCGTACCGGAAAAGCATAAGCCCGATGGCAAAGGCACCCAAAGCCAGGGTGAAGAGTGCTTCGTCTAAATTTGCTTCATTTTGTATAAATAAGAACGCACCAGTAAAGAAGAGAAACGCAAGAAGGATCACGGAAAAAATACTAAGACAGAGGATGCGAAGCCATTTCGCGGCTCTATCTTTTTTCTGTTGTCTTACCTCGGCGATGACATCGCTCAGGAGTGTATTGGTGTCAGCAGAGGGCAGGGCAATCCGCTCACCGCGACAAAGCTCTTCAACCGATACCGACAGCGCAGCCGCCAGATCGTCCAACAGAGAAATGTCGGGGTAAGCATTGCCCGTCTCCCTTAATTAAAGATATTGTTGGGTAAAAAAGAAAGGTCAGTCGATTTTGCCGATGAAGCGGTGTCCACGCATAGGCTTTTTTCTGCGGGCGCACCGGCGTAGATATTGGCGAAAGTCCCGTATCTTTCATAGTTCAGCCAGCCGGGGGTAGGTACTTTTTCCTCCACCAGAATCCGTGTAATGCTGGCGGCTCCACGCCCGTGTACAGCAAGGTCAAAAATCTTCTCTACAATCCAGCGTGTTTCCGGGTCGATCAGAAGATGACCTTTTTTGTCCGGGTCTTTTACATAGCCCAGCGGTGCATAGGCTCCATAGTGTGCGCCATTGGCAAATCTTGTGTGCATGGCAGCCTTGACCTTTTTGCTGGTCTGTCGGGCGTGCATTTCATTCAGGATGTTTAAGAACGGTGCAAGCTCGCTTTACTTTGTAGGTTTCTTTCTGGCGGCTTAAGAATGACTTGATTTCCTCAATACTCTTGGCGTTGGCTGTGGCAATCATCTCCGACATCTCGATAATCCAATGCCCTTGCAGCTTGCGGTACACATTTTCATCGTCCAGCTGCGCCGGTTCCATTGTGTCCATCGTCCTTTTGACCGCTTCATGCGTTTCCGGCGGCAAGCTCTGAAATTCGCTGTTCAAGCCGCAACACCTCCTTTCCCTGTGCGGCGATCAATGCCGCTTTTTCTTCTATTTCTCCGTATAACAAAATATCCAAAAGGTATTCTGTGTAGCTTATCCTCTGCAACGCTTCTCCCCAATCCATGCAGCAAAGCGGCAAAGTCGATCACATCCCCGGAAGCCCCGCAGCCGAAGCAGTAAAAGCGGCTGTCCACTTTCATGCTGGGCGTGCGGTCATTGTGGAATGGACAGCAGACCATGCCGTTTCT
>VOFD01002269.1_pt1:0-15000 | contig 87635 bp, 64 predicted proteins | sample 5384101 | NCBI WGS metagenome assembly VOFD01 (sample SAMN12384723, study PRJNA508395) | human gut metagenome | isolation source: healthy gut C | host: Homo sapiens
ACGACAACACCGGCGACATCGAAGTCTACCAGTTCAAGATCGTGGTGGAAGACGGCGAGGTCGAGAACGAAGACACCCACATCGGCATCACCGAAGCCCGCACCCATGATCCCTCCGTGCAGATCGACGACGAAGTCGGTTTCCGCGTGAAGGTGGAAGACCTGGGCCGCATCGCCGCCCAGTCCGCCAAGCAGGTCATCATCCAGCGCATGCGCGACGCCGAGCAGGAGATCATCTACGACGAGTACAAGGACCGCATGGGCGAGATCGTCTCCGGTATCGTGCAGCGTCGCGACAAGGGCGGCTGGGTGGTCAACCTGGGCCGCACCGAAGCCATCCTGCCCCGCGAGGAACAGATCCCCCGCGAACACTACAAGCGCAACGACCGCGTGCAGGCCATCATCATCGACGTGCGCAAGGAAGGCCGCGGCCCGCAGGTGGTCGTCTCCCGCGCGCACCGCGACTACATGGCCGCCCTGTTCCGCCGCGAAGTGCCCGAAGTGGACGACGGCGTGGTGCAGATCATGGGCGTGGCCCGCGACCCCGGCTCCCGCGCCAAGGTGGCCGTGCTCTCCCGTGAACGTGATGTGGATCCCGTGGGCGCCTGCGTGGGCGTGCGCGGTTCGCGCATCCAGAACATCGTGCAGGAACTGCGCGGCGAACGCATCGACATCGTGGTCTGGAGCCCCGATATCGCCACCTACGCCCGCAACGCCCTGGCCCCGGCCATGGTCTCCCGCATCGTGGTGGACGAAGAAGAGAACCTGCTGGAAGTCATCGTGCCCGATGACCAGCTGACCAACGCCATCGGCCGCAAGGGCCAGAACGTCAAGCTGGCTGCCCGCCTGCTGGGCTGGAAGGTCGATATCTTCACCGAGACCCGCTACAACGAGGCCAATGCCATCGGCCACGGTCTGGAGCAGGTGGCCAGTGTGGCCGAAGTCTCCATGAACCAGCTGCTGGAAGCGGGCTACACCTCGCTGGACCTGCTGCGTCAGGCCACTGACGAGGAACTGTCCGACAAGCTGGCCATCTCGGACAGCCGCATCGCCGACCTGCGTTCGGCCATCAACTTCCTGGCCCCCGTGGCCGAGCCCGAACCCCGGGCCGCTGAGGAAGAAACGACCGACGCCGGCAACGGCGAAAAAGTCCAGGATGGTGATGAAGACTAGCCCCGACGCGCCCGCCGAGGGCTGCGAAGGGCCAGTGAGAATGTGCGTCATCTGCCGCCGCCGTTTCGCCAAGGCGGCACTGACGCGCCACGTGCGCGACGCGCACGGAAATTTGATTATCGACGCGCCGCAGACCAGTCCGGGCAGGGGCTGGTACCTGTGTGACGATCCGGCCTGCGCGGCACGATTCGCCAAGTTCAGACCGTCCAGACGGCGCAAGGGGGAAAAGTAATGTCGGATAGTAAAATCAAAATCAAGGATCTTGCCACTGAGCTCAAGATGGATGCCAAGGAACTGCTGCAGGAGCTGCAGTCCATGGGCTTCAACGTCAAGAGCGCCCAGGGCTCCATCCCCATGGAAGAAGTGAGCGGGGTTCGCGACCGTGTGGCCGAGAACCGCCAGCGCAAGGCCGACCGCAAGGACGATCAGCCCACGGTCATCGTGCGCCGCCGCCGCGTGAAGGACGAAGCCCCGGCCGAAGAACAGCCCGTGGCCGAGACCAAGGCCGAAGCCGCGCCCGAAAAGGCTCCCGAGCCGGCCGCCCCGGTGGAGACGCCCGCGGCCCGCGTGATCTCCGTCCCCGAGCCCGAAAAGGCTCCCGAGGTCAAGCCCGAACCTGTGAAGGCCGAACCCAAGGCCGAAAAGACTCCCGAACCCGTCGCCCCGGTGGAAACGCCTGCCGCCCGCGTGGTGGCCGCCCCCGAGGCCGAAAAGGCTCCTGAAGCCAAGCCCGAACCCGTGAAGAACGAAGCCAAAGCCGAACCCAGGACCGAAGCCAAGCGCGAAACCCGCGTGGAAAAGGCGACGCCCCAGACCGCCCGCGTGGTGGCTCCGGCCGGCGCCCGCGTCATCAGCCGCCCCGATACCACGCCCACGGCCCGTATCATCCGGCCCGCCCAGGCCGCCGCTCCCGTGACCAAGACGGAAGCCAAGGCCGAGCCCAAGCCCGAAAAGGCCCCCGAAGCCAAGCCCGAAGTGCGCAAGAGCGCCGTGCTGGCCGCCATCAACGCCAAGGAAGCCGCCGAGAACGGCGCCGCGGAAAAGGCCGCCAAGCCCCGCGCCGGCCGTCCTGACGCTTCGGCCATGCCCGAAGGCTCCTCCGCGCCCACGCTGCCCCAGCGCGAGGCCCGCGAGAACCGTGACGACCGCCCCGCCGAAGCCACGCCCACCCGCGCCCGCGTGGTGGCCCCGGCTCCCCAGGTGCGCGTCATCTCCCGTCCCCAGCCCGGCGCCACGCCCGCCCGTGACAGCCGTGACGGCGGACGCGATCGCGACGGCGGCCGTGACGGCCGTGACCGCGACGGTCGTGACAACCGTTCCGGCCGCCCCGGCGGCAACCGTTCCGGCTTCGGTGACCGTCCCCGCGGCGGTGCGCCCCGTCCCGCCGGTGGCGGCTACAGCGCTCCCGCGCCTGCCGCTCCCCTGGACAGCCGCGACGGCCAGAGCAAGAAAAAGCGCAACAAGGGCCGCCGCACCGTCGATTTCCAGCAGGGCGATTTCGGCCGCCATCAGGACGATGATGACGCGCCGCGCATGAACCGCAGCACCCGCGGCCGCCGCAAGCCCGGCAAGCCCGCCGCCGTGCAGGCCACCCAGCCGCTCAAGGCCGCCAAGCGCAAGATCCGCGTGACCGAAGCCATCCGCGTGGCCGACATGGCCCACCAGATGGGCCTCAAGGCCAACGAGATCATCAAGGTGCTCTTCGGTCTGGGCGTCATGGCCACCATCAACCAGTCGCTGGATATCGACACCGCCACCCTGGTGGCCGCCGAATTCGACTACGAAGTGGAAAAGGCCGGCTTCTCCGAAGAAGATTACCTGCTGCCCCAGCAGGAGGATAAGCCCGAAGATCTCAAGCCCCGTCCCCCGGTCGTCACCATCATGGGCCACGTCGACCACGGCAAGACCTCGCTGCTGGACGCCATCCGCAAGTCCAACGTCACCAGCGGCGAAGCCGGCGGCATCACGCAGCACATCGGCGCCTACCACGTGAAGACCAAGCGCGGCGAGATCGTCTTCCTCGACACCCCCGGTCATGAGGCCTTCACGGCCATGCGCGCCCGCGGCGCCCAGGTCACCGACCTCGTCATTCTGGTGGTGGCCGCCGACGACGGCGTCATGGAGCAGACCCGCGAAGCCGTGAACCACTCGCGCGCCGCCGGTGTGCCCATCATGGTGGCCGTCAACAAGATGGACAAGCCCGGGGCCGATCCCGACCGCGTGCTGCGTGAACTGTCCGAGATGGGCCTGCAGCCCGAAGACTGGGGCGGCGACACCATCGTGGCCAAGGTCTCCGCCAAGACCCGTCAGGGCCTGGACGACCTGCTGGAACTGGTGGCCCTGCAGTCCGAGATCATGGACCTCAAGGCCAACCCCAACAAGCCCGCCCACGGCCGCATCGTGGAAGCCAAGCTGGACAAGGGCCGCGGCCCCGTGGCCACCGTGCTCATCCAGGAAGGCACCCTGCACCAGGGCGACAACTTCGTGTGCGGCCAGTTCTCCGGCCGCGTGCGCGCCCTGATGAACGACCAGGGCAAGAAGGTCAAGGAAGCCGGTCCCCTCCATCCCCGTGGAAGTGCAGGGCTTTGAAGGCGTGCCCGAAGCCGGTGAAGAGTTCTTCGCCGTGGCCGACGAAAAGCTGGCCCGCCGCATCGCCGAAATGCGCGCCACCAAGCAGCGCGAACGCGATCTGGCCAGCGAATCCAAGGTCACCCTGGAAACCTTCCTGTCGCGCCGCGCCTCCGACCAGGAGACCCTGACCCTCAACCTGGTGCTCAAGGCCGACGTGCAGGGCAGCCTGGAAGCCATCACCGAGGCCCTCAACAAGCAGAGCACGGAAAAGGTGCGCATCAACGTGGTGCACGGCGGCACCGGCGCCATCTCCGAATCCGACATCATGCTGGCTTCCGCCTCGCAGGCCATCATCATCGGCTTCAACGTGCGTCCCACCTCGCGCATCAAGGACATCGCCGAACGCGAGAACGTGGATATCCGCTTCTACGATATCATCTACAAGCTGGTGGATGACATCAAGAGCGCCATGGCCGGTCTGCTGGCTCCCGTGCAGCGCGAAGTCTACCTGGGCCAGGCTGAGGTCCGTAACACCTTCAGCGTGCCCAAGGTCGGCATCATCGCCGGTTCCTATGTGGCCGACGGCAAGATCGCCCGTAACGCCGGCGTGCGCCTGCTCCGCGACGGCGTGGTGGTCTACACCGGCAAGATCAGCTCCCTCAAGCGCTTCAAGGACGACGCCCGCGAAGTGGTCAAGGGCAACGAATGCGGCGTGGGCCTGGAAAACTTCAACGACGTCAAGATCGGCGACATCATCGAAGCCTTCGAGACCGTCGAGGAAGCTGCCACCCTGTAAGCCACGGTGGCCCGGGCGGCCCGTCCCCTGCCGGACCGTCGCCCCTCGTAGCTTCCTGCGTCGCAACGATGGGCGCATCGAAGCCTTCGAGACCGTCGAGGAAGCTGCCACCCCGTAACAACGACAAACCGTGTCATGACCGGGCCTGCCCCCGATCATGGCAACGGATACCCCCATCGGGGAATGTCCCCCTTTTCCCCGCCAAGGCGGCCGGTCTTCCGGCCGCCTTTTTTGATGCTGTCAGGACAGGCGAGGGGGAAAGGGGACCTTTTTGGAAAAAGGTCTCCCTTCCCCCCTCACACTCCCCCCATCCTCCCAAAAAACTTTTATGCAGGTCTGTGGCAGGTAGTCATGACGCACAGGCCCTTCCACCGCCCCTGGTCCCCCGGTGACACCCTGAAAAAGGATGGACAGGATGGCCCGTACCCCTCGCGATGGCGGAAGACCGCAGGAGGGCCGGCACCCTGTTCCTCCTCCCCCTCCCGTCTCTCCCGCAACTGTTCCTGCCGGATGCCGCAAAACGGATGCTCTTTTCAAATGCGGCACTATCATTTACAAAATACGCCTGCTTTCCCGCCTTTTTTGCGAAGAGGGGCACGATAGCAGGCCCGCCGGACAACGGCGGGGACCTGACAACCGACCCGAACAAAAAGTTTTACGGGGGATGGGGGTCCGGGGGAAGGGGACGCTTTTGGAAAAAGCGTCCCCTCCCCCGGCCTTGCCTCTCCCGAGGCCCGATACCATGCCCATGTTCGTAGCAGTCCTGACTGTGGAATTTGCCCTTGACGGCAACGACAACCTCAAGGCCAAGCGCCGTGTGGCCAACAGTCTGAAGCAAAAGGTACGCAACCGCTTCAACGTGGCCATCGCCGAGGCAGGCACCGAGAACAGCCTGACCCGCCTGCGGCTGGCCGTGACGTCCATCTCCAACAGCGAGAGCCATTTGCGCAGCCGCATGGACAAGTGCGCGCTGATGATGGAAGCCGTCTGCACCGAAGAAATGACCGACAGCGAGGTAGAGATCTATGCCGTTGATGACTGAGATACCCGAAAACTGGCGCGAGCCCGCCGCGCGCATGGTGACGAGCCTGCGCGGTCTGGACCGGGTGCTGGTGGCCGCCCATGTGAACCCCGACGGCGACGCCCTGGGCTCCATGAGCGCCCTGGGCTGGCTGCTGAAGGACATGGGCAAGGAATTCGTCCTCTACAGCCCCTCGGGCGTACCGGACTATCTGTCCTTCCTTCCCCTGCCCTGCACGCTGCTCACCAGCCTTGAGCGCCTGCCCTTCGAGCCCCAGGCCCTGGTCCTGCTGGACTGCGGCGAGCCCCACCGCCTGGGCGACGATCTGGCCGCGGCTCTGGAAGGCCGCTTTGCCGGGACGGCCATCGTCAATATAGACCATCATCTGGGCAGCGACGGCATGGGGACGGTCGACAACTGGATCGAGCCCGCCGCCGCGGCCACGGCCCAGCTGGCGGCCTATGTCTGCCTGGCGGCCGGTCTGCGGCCGGAGGGCCCGCTGGGCGAATCCCTGGCCCTGGGGCTGGTGACCGATACCGGCGGCTTCCTGCACGGCAGCACCACGGCCGCCGTCTTCCGCCTGGCGGCCCTGCTCAGCGACAGCGGCTGTGACATCCACAAGCTGCGCGAAAAGCTCGACAACAACTGGAGCCCGGCCCGCATGGCGCTCTGGGCCCGGCTCATGCAGCGTGTGGAGATCAGCTGCGACGGCCGCGCGGCCCTGGCGCTGGCCCGTCTGGAAGACCTGCGCCAGTGCGGGGCCCTCAAGGAAGATCTGGAAGGTCTGGTGGAGCAGTTCCGCCGCCTGCGCGGCGTGGAGGCCTCCGGCATCCTGCGGGAGGACGCGCCCGGCGTCTACAAGCTCAGCCTGCGTTCCACGGGCACCACGGACGTGCGTTCCGTGGCCGTGCAGTTTGGTGGCGGCGGCCACCGCAACGCCGCGGGCGGGACGCTGCGCATGGAAGGCGAGGAAGCCTTCGACGCCGTCCGTACGGCCCTGTGCCGCATGTTGCGGGGCTGATCCGGCCAGCCGTGAAAATGGAAAGGGACCGCGTTCGCGGTCCCTTTTTTTATGCGGATATGGCTGCGTCTCCCTGCTAGTCGGGGATGTAGCGGTTGATGGTGGCCGCGCCTTCTTCATGGGCACAGTAGTAAATGCGCAGCTCGCCTTTGTCGTCCAGCTCGAAGCGGGACTCCTGGACAAGGCCGTTGACCTCGGCCGTCATCAGCGCGGAAAGGATGTCTTTTTTATTGAGGGCCCGGAAGGAACCATAGGTGCCCTTGAGGGCCTCGATGATGTCTTCGGGACAGGCTTCGTCCACCGTGGTCAGATACTTGAGGATGGCAAAGTTCAGGGGTCTCATCCTACTGCTCCTTTCTGTGGAAGAGGGCCAGGGGGTTGGTGGCGATGGTGAAGATGCCCACGACCATCAGGACGGCGCCCACCCAGGCCACCGGCACCATGTTCCAGCCGTCCAGACCGAAGACGACACCCAGGATGAGCCAGCAGAAGAAGGGCCCCCAGAAGGAATAGGCGCCGTTACAGGCCATGCCCAGGGCCGCACCGCACATGGCGTTGCCCCGGTACCAGCACATGAAGTTGAAGTAGCACAGGAAACCGGCCACCACGAACCACTTCATGGAATCCACGTCGGCAAGGGCCTTGCCCAGCATGGCAAAGCCGTCCGTCTGGCCGATCCAGCCCAGGATGGGCACCAGGATGATGAGGTTGGAGATGCCGATGGTCACTTCACGGATGGTGATGCCCACTTCGGAGTCGATGATGGACACCCCGTAACCGCACACACAGCCTTCGATGCCCCAGCCCAGAGCGGCCAGGAAGCCGAAGAACAGGCCCAGCATCATGTGGGGACGCGCCTCGATGCCGCCCATGCTGGAGAAGCCGATCAGGGCGCTGGCCGAAAGACAGATCAGGATGCCCAGCATCATGCGGGGCGTCAGGGGCTGCCGGAACAGGAAGCGGGCCAGGATGGCGCCGATGGCCGGGCACAGGGCGCTGATGGGCACGACGATGGAGCCGGCCATCTGCAGGCCCACCACATAACAGGTGGAGGCGAAGGGGCCGCCGAACAGGGCCGCCACCAGCATCATCATGCCGGGACGCGTCTTGAAGCTGCGCCCGAAGTCGCCCAGTTTGCCGCGCAGGGCCGCCATGATAAGCGCCCAGATGGCCGCACAGCCGTCAGTGAGGCCGGCGCCCAGGGCGCTCAGCAGAAAGAGGACCGCAAATTCCGACAGGCCGGAATTCTCGCCGTACCAGACGGCCCAGATGCCCATGACCATGGCGTAGGTCATGAAGGCCGTGTACATACCGTAGACCATACCGGACGAGACAGCCGTCAGGATGCCCCGCGTCTGGAAACTTTTTTTCATGGCCCGTCTGGCGGCCACGGCAGCCGCACTGGGAGCAGCACATTGTGTCATGACTCCTCCAAATGATCCCTTGCCGGGATCTCAGTAAGTTACAGTGCACATGGCGGCACCGGGCCTTCCCCGCCCAGGCGGGATACCGGCCCCGGTACCGGCAAGGACTGGCAGCGCCGGGAAGGGACGGCCCTCCCGGCATCCTTTCTTCCGCAAAACTAGGCCGTGACCACCGTGCCCAGCGGTTCGCCGTCCAGCAGATAACGGCGCAGGCTGGAGGGCTGGCGGCCATCCAGGATCAGGGCCCGGGAGCAACCTTCGTCCAGGGCATGCAGACAGGACTGCACCTTGGGGATCATGCCGCCGTTGATGACACCGGCCTCGATGAGCTCGGCGATGCGGGCGCGGTCCAGGGAGGGGATCAGCTTCTTGTCCGCATCCAGGACGCCGGGAACGTCGGAGATCAGCACGAAGTAGTCGGCATGCAGGGCCCCGGCCACGGCACCGGCCGCCGTGTCCGCATTGATGTTCAGGGCCTGGCCTTCAGGACCGGAGGCCACCGGCGCCACCACGGGCAGGAAGCCGCCGTCCAGCAGACAGGAGAGCACGGAGGCATCGACCTTTTCCACATCGCCCACCAGGCCCAGCACAGGGTCCTTCACCCGCGCCCGCAGCAGGCCCGCATCACGCCCGGAAAGGCCCGCGGCACGGGCGCCGTGCTGCAAGAAACGGCTGACCACGGTCTTGTTGACCTGGCCGCACAGCACCATCTCCACGGCCTGCATGGTGTCGGCATCGGTCACGCGCAGGCCCTTCTCAAAACGGCTCTCGATGGCCAGGCGGTTCAGCAGGGCGTTGATCTGGGGCCCGCCGCCATGCACCACCACCAGGCGCATGCTCTGCTGCAGAAATGCCATGTCGTCGGCAAAGGCCGCGTTCAGTTCGTCCTTGTCCATGGCATGGCCGCCGTACTTGATGACAACAGTCTGGGTGCTCATATCTTCTCCTTGAGGCACAGGCATGAAAATGCGGTAAGACCGCCTCACCGCTGTAGCACCCCCGGCCGGGGAGGCGCAAGATGCCCGCCGCTCCCCATGTGCTGCCCGCCATTGCAAGGCAGGCGTATTGGGGTTATCCTGCCCTGCCTTACAGCCGCAGGGGCAAGGCTCCGCACGCCCCCTGCATACCGACCGCAAAATCACCTCGACGGCCTGCCGTCGATGAAGGACAGTACCATGAATAAAGTCGTTACCCGTTTCGCGCCCAGCCCCACGGGCCATCTGCACATCGGCGGCGCGCGTACCGCCATCTTCTGCTGGCTGCTGGCCCGCCACTTCGGCGGCGAGTTCCACCTGCGCATCGAGGACACCGACCTGCTGCGCTCCAAGCAGGAGTACACCGACTCCATCCTGGCTTCCATGCGCTGGCTGGGACTGGACTGGGACGGCCCCCTCAACTACCAGACCCAGCGCACCGAGCTGTACAACAGCTATGTGGACAAGCTGCTGGAGACCGGCCACGCCTACTGGTGCTCCTGCACCCCCGAGGAAGTGGAAGCCATGCGCGAAAAAGCCCGCGCCCAGGGCCTGAAGCCCCGCTACAACGGCTGCTGCCGCGAACGCAACCTGGGCCCCGGCGAAGGCCGCTGCGTGCGCCTCAAGGCCCCCCAGGCCGGCAAGGTCGTGTTCGATGACATGGTCAAGGGCCGCATCGCCGTGGACGTGAGCGAACTGGACGATATGGTCATCCGTCGCGCCGACGGCATGCCCACCTACAACATGGCCGTGGTGGTGGACGACTACGAAATGGGCATCACCCACGTCATCCGCGGTGACGACCACGTGTCCAACACCCCCCGCCAGATCCTCATCTACGAAGCCCTGGGCCTGCCCGTGCCCACCTTCGGCCATGTGCCCATGATCCTGGGCCCCGACCGCCAGAAGCTCTCCAAGCGTCACGGCGCCCGCGCCGTCATCGAATACCAGAACGACGGCCTGCTGCCCCAGGCTCTGGTCAACTATCTGGTGCGTCTGGGCTGGTCCCACGGCGACCAGGAGATCTTCACCCAGGAAGAGCTCATCAAATTCTTCGACGGTACCAGCCTCAACCCCGCTGCCGCCGCCTTCGACCCGGCCAAGCTGGAGTGGATCAACGCCCACTTCATGCGTGAGATGCCCCTGGACGAACTGGCCAAGCTGGTGCGTCCCTTCGTGGAAAAAGCCGGTCTGCCCGCCGATGTCGCCGACGACAAGCTGGCCGCCCTGTGTCACATGTTCCGCGAGCGCGCCGGGGACCTCAAGGCCTTGGCCGAATCCTTCCGTCCCCTGCTGGTCAGCGCCGACGAGCTGGCCTATGACGAAAAGGCCTGCGCCAAGAACCTGACCGATGCCAGCAAGGCCCACCTCAATGCCGTGGCCGAACTCTTCGCCGCCTGCGATCCCTTCGACGCCCCCAGCCTCGAAGCCGCCCTGCACGGTTACATCGAAGGCAACGGCCTCAAGTTCAAGGACGTGGCCCCGGCCCTGCGCACGGCCCTCATGGGCTTCATGGGCGGCCCCCACCTGCCCGAGATCATGGCCTTCCTGGGCAAGGACGCCAGCCTGGCCCGCATCCGCCGCGCCGCGGGCATGTAGTTTTGATCTGATCCGGGTGAGCTGTTGAGGGGAGAGACCCCTTTTGCTTGCGGCAAAAAGGGGCCTCTCCCCTCAAACTCCCCCCAAAACCCGCTCTTATGCGGCCTGTGGCACTCCCGGAAAAAGGTCCCAAGCGTACAAGACGCCTGCCCGCTCTTGCAGGCAGGCGTCTTTTCCATTGTCCGAAAACGTCCTTCCTCCGCATCATAACCGCACGTTTCCGCAGCAGGAGGCCCCATGCTTCTCGATCTGACCACCGTCATCGCCCCGGATCATCCTGCCTTGATCTGGGCCCGGCAGCAAGACAATGCCCACATAGCACTGGGTCATGTGGGCACGCACCTGGATGTCTATGAATGCCGCCACATCCCGCTGGAGGCCTTCCGCTGCCCGGGGGTGCTGGCGGATGTGCGACACACGGACGAAGCCGGTCTTGCGGATGTGGATCTGGACGCCATCCCGGCCCGGGCCTTCGTCCTTTTTCGCACCGGCCGGATCGAACGCCATGCATACGGGGAACCCGCCTATTTCCATGACCATCCCCAGCTAGCCCCGGAGCTCATCGACGCCTTGCTGGCCCGGCGAATACGTTTCATCGGTATCGACGGTCCCGGCATCCGCCGTCACGCGGAACACGAGCAGGTGGACAGGCACTGCGAACGCCACGGTGTGCATGTCATCGAAAATCTTTGCGGCCTCGGCGATTTGATGCCGGGCAAGCCCTTCACGGTCTTCACCTTCTGGCAAGATGACCCGCAACGTACTGGCCTGCCCTGCCGCGTCATCGCCGAGCAGGACGTCATCATTTAGACAGGCCGCAACAATTTGCCGTGATACACCGGGACAAAGGTATGAAGGCCCCTGCGTCAACGGTCGATAATGCTCCGCCTGTTTCTTTCCCGGCAGAGTATCGCCGCCGGTCTGCGCCATCACCCCATGTCCGGGGAACGTCCCCCATAGAACAGGAAAACTTTTCCCCAAAAGGGAAAGCCTCCACATGGTCACTAGTGTGCCGCAATGGTGCCCAGATCAGCCCGTACAGAATAAAAGGGACTCTGTCTCCCCAGACACGAGTCCCTCAGCTTCATTTCCTTCCTCATATACCCCACAGCGGGAAGCACGTCCCGGAAGAGTCCGTGGAGGACGGCCCCTATCCTTCCTCCTGCCCTAGCATTTAGTCATCCATGTCCCCCAGCTTTCCTTGCGGGCCACATAGAGCAGGTGTTCCATATCCTGCCCGTAATAATGCTTGCTGAAGCGTCCGCACAGTTCCATACCATTGCGCCGGGCCACCGCCAGAGAAGGCGTATTATCGTCTCTGATGCACGAAAAGACTTCCGGCACACCCAGTACGTCAAAAGCGAATTCCATGCACGCACGGGCCGATTCTGTGGCATATCCGCGGTGCCAGTAGTTCTTTGCCAGCAGATAGCCAACTTCCGGGACCTGCAAGGTCCGGGGCGTGGCATCGATACGCTCGCTGAGCAACGCGGAAGGCCCCGCCTCTTCTCCGGCCGGAGCTTGTCCGCCCTCCTCTCCATCAGCCGCAGCGGTACAGGCCGTCACCCCCGCACAGTCCTGCAGGGTGATGCCGCACTGGCCGATCATTTCGCCCGTTTCCCGCAGCTCCACGGCCAGGGCACCGTATCCCGGCACCACATAGCGGGTCTGCTGGCGCCGCAGCCAGTCCCAGACTTCCCTGTCACTGAAGGCATGCCCGTAGGCATACATCACCCCGGGATCCTGCAGGTAACGGCACAGGGCCGGGAAATCCGCATCCGTCATGGGACGCAGGCAACAACGTTCCGTCATGATCTCCAGCATCGATCCAGCTCCATCAGTAATATCTTGCGGAGGGCAACGTGCCCTGTTCTTGTCCGCTTGTCCACAAGGATTTCAGGAAATTTTCCAACAGGGAGCCAAGGGCCCCCAAAAAATCGCTGCATTACTCCGGCAGCCCACAACGCCACCTGCCTGGTTCGGTACGCCCCGCGATCCCTTGTCTGCCTCGCCCTCGCCGCAGCTCCATTGTGCTCGCGTATGGCCTTACGGAATGCCGGTCATCCGGCCTCACCGCAGATTCTTTCATCCTCGTACAGGCCCAGCAGCAAAAGTTTTTTGGAAGGGAGGGGCGCGGGGAGGGAGAACCTTTTTCCAAAAAAAGGTTTCCCTCCCCGCAAGCTTTTTCTCTCTTCAAATCTCCAGGCGCCTGCCTGCCGTCCCCGAAACAAAAAAATCCCCGGCGGAGCGGGGATAAAAAAAGACCCCCTCGCGCTGTGAGCTGCAAGGGGGTCTCAAACGATCTTTGGCAGCGGCCTACTTTCCCACATGACGTTATGCAGTATCATCGGCGATGGAGAGCTTAACTTCCGAGTTCGGAATGGGGTCGGGTGTACCCTCTCCTCTATGGCTACCAAAGAAATTTGGCAAATTTATTGAAACAGGGATGGAAGGTTTTTTCGGGAAACAAGACGCACGGGCTATTAGTACTGGTCAGCTCCACCCTCACGGGGCTTCCACCTCCAGCCTATCAACGAGGTCGTCTACCTCGGCCCTTCAGGACTTGCGTCAGGGGAGAACTTATCTTAAGGCAGGCTTCCCGCTTAGATGCTTTCAGCGGTTATCCCTTCCACACATAGCTACCCTGCTGTGCCGTTGGCACGACAACAGGTCCACCAGTGGTGTGTCCATCCCGGTCCTCTCGTACTAGGGACAGGCCCTTTCAATTCTCCTACGCCCACAGAAGATAGGGACCAAACTGTCTCACGACGTTTTAAACCCAGCTCGCGTACCACTTTAAACGGCGAACAGCCGTACCCTTGGGACCTGCTTCAGCCCCAGGATGTGATGAGCCGACATCGAGGTGCCAAACCGCATCGTCGATGTGAACTCTTGGATGCGATCAGCCTGTTATCCCCGGCGTACCTTTTATCCAATGAGCGATGGCCCTTCCATGCGGGACCACCGGATCACTAACGCCGACTTTCGTCTCTGCTCGAGATGTCTCTCTTGCAGTCAAGCTCCCTTATGCGTTTGCACTCGACGGCTGGTTTCCAATCAGCCTGAGGGAACCTTTGCATGCCTCCGTTACATTTTTGGGAGGCGACCGCCCCAGTCAAACTACCCACCAGACACTGTCCTCCTACCGGATCACGGCGAAGAGTTAGGGACCTGAACAAACAAGGGTGGTATTTCAACGATGGCTCCCTCCATACTGGCGTACAGAGTTCACAGCCTCCCACCTATGCTACACATGCAGGCTCAAATCCCAATGTCAAGCTATAGTAAAGGTGCACAGGGTCTTTCCGTCTTTCTGCGGGTACACGGCATTTTCACCGCGACTTCAATTTCACCGAGTCTCTGGCCGAGACAGTGTGGAGATCGTTACGCCATTCGTGCAGGTCGGAACTTACCCGACAAGGAATTTCGCTACCTTAGGACCGTTATAGTTACGGCCGCCGTTTACTGGGGCTTCAATTCGGAGCTTCGCTTGCGCTGACTCCTCCTTTAACCTTCCAGCACCGGGCAGGCGTCAGTCCGTATACGTCGTCTATACGACTTGGCACAGACCTATGTTTTTAGTAAACAGTCGCCACCACCATTTCTCTGCGGCTTTTCAGGGCTCGACAGAGTGAATCGCTTCACCCTAAAAAGCACCCCCTTCTTCCGAAGGTACGGGGTTATTTTGCCGAGTTCCTTGGCCAGAGTTCTCTCGAGCGCCTTGGATTATTCATCCCACCCACCTGAGTTGGTTTCCGGTACGGTTTGCGTGTCCTATACTTAGAAGCTTTTCTAGGCAGCATAGACTCAACAACTTCAGACCTTTCGGTCACGGACTCGCGTCTCAGGATAAAGAGAAGCGGATTTGCCAACTTCTCATCCCTACACGCTTGCACCGGGACAACCAGCGCCCGGCTTGCCTATCTTCCTGCGTCCCTTCATCGCGCGAACACACAAGTACGTGAATATTAACACGTTTCCCATCAGCTACGCCTTTCAGCCTCGCCTTAGGGGCCGACTAACTCCGGGAAGATTACCTTTACCCGGAAAACCTTGGGTTTACGGCGAACGGGTTTTTCACCCGTTTTATCGTTACTCATGTCAGCATAATCACTTCTCCACAGTCCAGCATGCCTTACGACACACCTTCAGCCCGTGAAGAACGCTCCCCTACCAGACCGCATACGCGGAATTCAAAGCTTCGGTACTATGCTTAGCCCCGTTACATTTTCGGCGCAACGTCATTAGACCAGTGAGCTATTACGCTTTCTTTAAACGATGGCTGCTTCTAAGCCAACGTCCTGGGTGTCTCTACAACGTCACCACCTTAACCACTGAGCATAGATTTGGAGACCTTAGCTGTTGATCTGGGCTCTTACCCTCTCGACGACGGACCTTAGCACCCGCCGTCTGACTCCCATG
>VOFD01002269.1_pt1:20000-87635 | contig 87635 bp, 64 predicted proteins | sample 5384101 | NCBI WGS metagenome assembly VOFD01 (sample SAMN12384723, study PRJNA508395) | human gut metagenome | isolation source: healthy gut C | host: Homo sapiens
GCACTTCGACGATGGCACCGATCTCCATGATCTTCTTGACCTTGGCGGTGTAGTTCTTGCCCAGTTCGGGACGCTGGTCATAGTAGGTGACCATCTCGCGGGCCTTTTCCAGGGCGTCGGCCGTGGGGGCGAAGATGGACACGCGGCCGGAATCTTCGATGTCCACGGAGGCGCCGGTGGCGGTGGTGATGGCCTTGATGTTCTTGCCGCCGGGGCCGATGATCAGGCGGATGATGTCAGGATTGACGAAGATCTCGGCATGCTGGGGAGCGTAGCGCGACAGTTCCTTGCGCGGCTCGGGCAGGGCCTTGGCCATCTCGGCCAGGATGTGCAGGCGGCCTTCGTGGGCCTGCTGCATGGCCTGGCGCATGATGTCGGTGGTCAGGCCGGTGATCTTGATGTCCATCTGCACGCCGGTGACGCCTTCGGCGGTACCGGCGATCTTGAAGTCCATGTCGCCCAGGGCGTCTTCATCGCCCAGAATGTCGGTGAGCACGATGAACTTGTCGCCTTCCTTGATCAGGCCCATGGCCACACCGGCCACAGGGGCGCTGATGGGGATACCGGCATCCATGAGGGAGAGGCAGCCGCCGCACACGGCAGCCATGGAAGAGGAGCCGTTGGATTCCACGGTCTCGGAGACCACGCGCACGGTGAAGGGGAAGTCGGCGTCGGCCGGCATGACGGGACGCAGGGACTTCTCGGCCAGGGCGCCGTGGCCGATCTCGCGACGGGAGACGCGCACGGGCTTCACTTCGCCCACGCTGAAGGGCGGGAAGTTGTAATGCAGCATGAAGCGCTTGGTCACGTCGCCGCTCAGGCTGTCCATGCGCTGCTCATCGGTGGAGGAGCCCAGGGTGGTCACCACCAGGGACTTGGTCTCACCGCGGCGGAAGATGGCAGAGCCGTGGGCGCGGGGCAGCACGCTGGTCTGGATCTGGATGGGGCGCACGGTCTTGGTGTCGCGGCCGTCGATGCGCACGCCTTCGTTGACGATGCGGGCACGCACGATCTTCTTTTCCAGGTCGCCGATGATCTCGCCCACTTCCTTCAGGGCTTCGCTCTCGGCCCAGGCGGGGTCATTGAGCAGGGCTTCCATGACCTTGTCCTTGACGGCCTTGCGGGCGTCCTTGCGGGCCAGCTTTTCGGGCACGCGCAGGGCTTCTTCGATGCCGGCCTCGCGGGCCAGTTCCTGCACGCGGGCCACCAGCACCGGATCGTCCTGATGGGGGGTGAAGGGCATCTTTTCCTTGCCGGCCAGTTCGCGCAGCTTGAGCTGGGCGTCGATGAGCGGCTGGATCTCCTTGCGGCCCCATTCCAGAGCGTCGATGATGACGTCTTCGGGCACGAAGGTGGCTTCGCCTTCCACCATGGTCAGGGCATCGCGGGAAGCGGCGAACACGATGTTCAGGTCGCTGCGCTCCTGCTCTTCAAAGGTGGGGTTGAGCACGAACTGACCGTCGATGCGGCCGATGCGGCCACCGGCCACAGGGCCTTCGAACGGCAGGGGCGAGAGCATGACGGCGGCGGAAGCGCCGGTCAGGGCCAGCACGTCGGACTCGTTCTCCTGGTCGGCGGAGATGACGCTGGCCAGCACCTGCACGTCTTCGTTCAGGCCCTTGGGGAACAGGGGACGGATGGGACGGTCGATGAGGCGGGAGACCAGGGTCTCACGCTCGGAGGGACGGCCGATCTCGCGGCGGAAGAAGCTGCCGGGGATACGGCCGGCGGCGTACATCTTTTCGGAATATTCCACGGTGAGGGGGAAGAAGCCCTTGTCGAACTCCAGAGCCTGGGAGCAGACGGTCACCAGCACCACCGTGCCGCCGCACTGCACCCAGACGGCGCCGTGGGCCTGGTTGGCCAGACGGCCGGTCTCGAAAATGATTTCCTTGCCGCCCACGGTGGCCGTGACGCGGGTAGGATTGAAGATATCCTGGTTCATGTGGACCTCGTATGAAGGGGATTCCGGCAAAAGCGGGCAACAGCGCCCCGCTGTGCGGCCCTGGGCCACGGGTGCTGCCCGGTCTTCCCGGACCCCCCTTCCTGCTAAATGTTGTCGTGAGGCGAGATTGCAAAAAGGGGGGGCTTGGCCCCCCCTCTCAAACCATCGTAATTACTTGCGCAGGCCGAGCTTGGCGATCAGCGCACGGTAACGCTGAATGTCCTTCTTCTTCAGGTAGTTCAGCAGCTTGCGGCGCTGGCCAACCAGCTTCAGCAGACCGGTGCGGGAGTGGAAGTCCTTCTTGTGCACCTTGAAGTGACCGGTCAGGCCTTCGATGCGGGCGGTCAGCAGGGCCACCTGCACTTCCGGGGAGCCGGTGTCGCCTTCGTGTTTGGCGTGAGCGTCGATAACCACTTTCTTCTGTTCAGCGTCCATAGCCACAGCAGTTCTCCTTTACGGATGTAAGTTAATTCCAGAGGCCCCTCAGCACGGTCCAGCAGGGACCCTGGGGCGTTTCGGAACGGCGGGCCAGAGCCAGGGGCATGCCCTGACGCTGCAAAAGCGCCTTGTCGCCCACATCGTCGCGGCAGGGGATGGCCATGCCGTTACGGATGCGGGCCTCGGCGGCTTCGTCCAGCTCCAGCACCGGCCAGTGGGGCAGCGCCTCGGCAAGGGGGCGCAGGTGCTTCACCAGCAGGCCCGGATCGGCCGACAGTTCGTCCAGTCCGCAGGCCACTTCGAGACCGAAGGGGTGACTGTACTCCCGGGTCAGTTCCGTGAGCACGGCTCCGCATCCCAGTCGCATCCCCAAGCTGTGGGCCAGGGAGCGTATATAGGTGCCGGAACTGCATGCGACCCGAAAGCGTACAAACGGCAGCTCGACCTCGAGCACGTCCGCTTGCGAAATTTCCATGCTTTTTGACCTTCTTGGGCACTTCCTTGCCCTTGCGCGCCAGCTTGTAGAGGGACTGGCCCTCGTGCTTGGCCGCGGAATAGGCGGGCACTTCCTGCTCGTGCAGGGTCAGCCAGTGGGCCACCTCGGCGCGCACATCGGCTTCGGTCACCTGCTGCCACGGGGATTCCGTCAACACCTCGCCCTGGATGTCCCAGGTATCGGTGGTGAGGCCCAGGCGCAACTGGCCGCTGTAGACCTTGCCGCCGTCGGCCAGAAGGTGCGAGGCGATCTTGGTGCCCTGTCCCAGCAGCACCAGCAGCACGCCGGAAGCCATGGGGTCCAGGGTGCCCGCGTGGCCGATCTTGCGCTGGCCCAGGCGCTTGAGCGCCGAGAGGCAGCGGGCCGACGTGGGGCCGGAAGGCTTGTTGAGCACCAGGACGCCGTCCAGCTGGGGCAGCGGCGCCGGTTTGCGTGCGGCGGTGGAAGTCTGTTCGGTCATACGCAAAAAATAATGATAGCAAGCCTGCGGCATGAAGTCAAAAGCGCAGGCATATGGCGGCAGGCAATAGCCTGTTGCGGGCCAAAGGTCAAGCGATTTGTGGGGCCCTGCCGCGCGGCGGGGACGGCGAACTGTCCGGGAAGGCTATCTGACGCTGCCCGCCTTGCCGGACTTTTACGGGGATACCGCATACGGCCGCCGGGCCAACCGGATGCGCGCAGGATCCTCCCACGCGGCCGCTTGCCGGGCCCGACCGAAAGCCTGTACCCGCCATCCGCATTGATGTAGCATCCGGCATCCAAGCCAGTATGGGGGCAGACCATGAACAACTACAGACAGATAGTCAGCATCGCCCTTCTCATCACGTCCGTCGTGCTCATCCTGACCGGAGGGCTGATCCTGCTCCACCTCGATTCGCGCACCGTCATGCATCTGCACAAATATTTCGGCGTGGCTTTCATGGTAGCGGCCCTGCTGCACATGGGCATCAACAGCAAGCCCCTGCGCCATTACCTGGGCATGCGCTCGCTGGTGGTCCCCCTGCTGGTGGCGGCCGTCCTGCTGGTCGCGGCCGTCGCGGCCTATGACATGACCCGGCACCACGGCTACGGGAGATATGCCCGCGACACGACGTTCTTCTGCCGCTAGACCGGACATTCGCAGCAGCCATCCGGCATCCCGATACGCCGGGACAGCCCCGGCACGCTGTCTGCCTTAAAAAAACGGCCCGCCGGAAAGCATCCGACGGGCCGTCCTCTCTTTTCGGAAAATCGTCTGCGGCCTAGGCTTCGGCCTCGGCCTTGAGGGCCTCTGTCTGGGCGGCGGTGGCCAGAGCCTCGAACAGGGGTTCGACTTCGCCTTCCATGATGCGGTCCAGAGAGTACAGGGTCAGGTTGATGCGGTGGTCGGTGCAGCGGCCCTGGGGGAAGTTGTAGGTACGGATGCGCTCGGAGCGGTCACCGGAGCCCACCTGGGCCTTGCGGTCGGCGGAAAGCTCGTTGTTCTGGCGCTCGCGCTCGGCGGCCAGGATACGGGAGGCCAGAACCTTCATGGCGCGGGCCTTGTTCTTGTGCTGCGAACGTTCGTCCTGGCAGGTCACCACGGTACCGGTGGGGATGTGGGTGATGCGCACGGCGGACTCGGTCTTGTTGACGTGCTGGCCGCCGGCACCGGAAGCGCGGTAGATGTCGATGCGCAGGTCTTCGGGGCGGATCTCCACGTCCACTTCCTCGGCTTCGGGCATCACGGCCACGGTGGCGGCGGAAGTATGGATGCGGCCCTGGGTCTCGGTGGCGGGCACGCGCTGCACGCGGTGGGTACCGGCCTCGAACTTGAGGTGGCTGTACACGCGGTCACCGGAGATGAGGCAGATGATTTCCTTGTAGCCGCCGCTGTCGGAAGGGGATTCGCTCATGATCTCCACCTTCCAGCCCTTGATCTCGGCATAGCGGGTGTACATGCGGAAAAGGTCGGCGGCGAACAGGGCCGCTTCTTCACCGCCGGTACCGGCGCGGATTTCAAGGATGGTGTTCTTTTCGTCCAGCGGGTCCTTGGGCAGCAGCAGCACCTTGATCTTGTGCTCCAGCTCGGGCAGCTCGGCTTCGGCGGCGGCGATCTCTTCCTGCGCCATGGCCTTGATGTCCGGATCGCTGTCGTGCAGGAGCTGCTTGTTCTCTTCCAGTTCCTGCGTGAGGCTGCGATGACGGCGGAACAGTTCCACCACGTCGCGCAGGTCCGCATGCGCCTTGGTCAGCTTGCGGTACTGATCCTGGTCGTTGTAGACGTCAGGCTGGGCAAGCGCCTGTTCAAGCTCCATATACTTTTTTTCAAGACCTTCCAGCTTGGCAAACATGCGAACTCCAGAAAATGTATGGCCCCGCCGGGGCGACTAGGCGTCGCGCCGGTAGGGAGCCGTGATGATATTGTCGCCCGCCTGGGCGCCCAGGGCTTCGCGCAGGGCCACCACCGCCACGTCGAGCTGGCGCTCGTCGGGCTCGGCCGTGGTCATGCGCTGCAGGGTCAGGCCGGGGGCCCGCAGCAGCGTGGCCATGAAGCCGTCGGGCATGCGGGCAGCGTAACGGATAAGCTCATAGGCCAGCGCGCTGATGGGCACCATGAGCAGCAGTTTGAACACGATGGTCAATGCCTGCTTGGCCACCGCCCCTTCCGGGCAGTAGATGAACAGCAGCAGGGGCACCAGCACCGCATGCAGGATGATGGAGATGCTGATGACGAACAGCAGGAACGTGGTGCCGCAGCGGGGATGCAGGCGGCTCATGCGGGCCGCCGTGGCGGCGTCCACGTCGCCCCCGGCTTCGAAGGCATGGATGACCTTGTGCTCCGCGCCATGGTACTGGAACACGCGCCGGATATCGGGCACGAAGGAGATGGCCCAGATATAGCCCATGAAGATCAGGCACTTGAACAGGCCGTCCCACAGATGGAAGGTGAGCCCTTCCACCCCGCCGCCCAGCTCCAGCCACTGCATGAGCAGCGACAGCAGGTGCGGCACGACCACGAACAGACCCACGGCCATGGCCAGGGAAAGCAGCAGGGTCAGTACCAGATGCCAGCCCTTGAGCTCTTCCTCGGTGCCTTCGGCCTGATGTTCCGCGGAACGGTTGAGCGCCTTGATGCCGTTGACCAGGGTCTCGATGAGCACGGGAAAGCCGCGCACGAAAGGCTTTTTCAGCCAGGGATGCCGTGTCAGCGAGAACCAGGGCATGCGCCGGGCCACGATCTCGCCGTCGGGACGGCGCAGGGCCAGCGCGTAGGCGTCACCATTGCGCATCATGACGCCTTCCAGAACGGCCTGCCCGCCCACGGTGGGGCAGCCGGCCGTCAGCATCAGGGAAACAAGACGGGACAGGCGCATAGACTCCCTCAAAAAAACGCCAAGCCTCCGGCGGGAGCGTGAAACCAAAGATTCCAACGCCTCCGCCAGAGGTGGGATAACGTTCGCGTCCAGCAGACGCGGGGCAGCACACCGCTTGCGCGGCAGCGCCTACTTCTTTTCAAATTTGGCGTACTTCTTGCGGAAGCGGTCGATACGGCCGGCCGTATCCAGGAAGCGCTGCTTGCCGGTGAAGAAGGGATGGCAGGCGGAGCACACTTCGACGTGCACTTCTTCGCCCTTCGTGGAGAGCACCTGTTCCTGATTACCGCAAGCGCAGGTAATGGTGGCGTTGAACACCTTGGGATGGATATCTTTCTTCATGATCCTTACCTCGTATGGCAACGGCATATGCCGTCAATAGTCGTCTTCTGCGCGGCTTTTGCGCATCAGGGCCCAAATCAATAGCCCATAAACGCAGCTTTGGCAAGTCCCCTGCCCCGGCGGAAGGACGTTTTCCCGGAGTTTTTTCCCGCTCCGGGCAAGGCCGGGCCGCCCGTCACGGCAGGGGCCCGAAGATAAGGACGTTTGCTGCGGACAGCGGACAGCAGGCGAAGGCCGTGCCCCGGCAGGCGCATCCGGGAGGGCATCCGGGGCAAGATGGCCAGCCATCCGGACGAAGATACGGGGCAGGGACCTCCACCGCCGATCCAATCACACGGGGCCACGCCGGTAATACCCACCGAAAAACGGATACGCCCCGCCCATGTCGGCGGGCCCCGGCCTGCCCCCTCCGCCCGGGGCCGGTTGCCAGCGCCGGGCCGACAGGCTACAGTGCGGCCATGTGTGCAAAAATCGCCCGCCAGCGCGCGGATCAACTGGCCTTCATGCAGGGCCTGGCCGAAAGCCGTGAACAGGCCCGCCGTCTCATCATGGCCGGCAAGGTGGCGCTCTCCTCCGAAGGACTGCCCCCCGGCGCCCCGCCCCAAAAGGTGGACAAGCCCGGGCATCCCTATCCCGAGGGCACGGTCTTCGAGCTGCTGGGGCAGGAGCGCTTCGTCAGTCGCGGCGCCTACAAGCTGCTGACCATCCTGGACAATTTCAAGCTCGACGTGAGCGGCATGGTCTGTCTTGATGCCGGTGCCTCCACCGGCGGTTTCACGGACTGTCTGCTCCAGCACGGCGCCACGCGCGTCTATGCCGTGGACGTGGGCAAGAACCAGCTGCACGAGAAGCTGCGTGCCGACGAGCGCGTCATCAATCTGGAAGGCGTCAACCTGCGCGCCGCCGCGCCCGAGCTCATCCCCGAGCCCGTGGACCTGGTGGTGGCCGACGTGTCCTTCATCTCCCTGACGCTCATCCTGCCGCCCTGCATGACCTGGCTCAAGCCCGGCGGTCTGGCCGCCGTGCTCATCAAGCCGCAGTTCGAACTGGGCCCCGGCGAGACCGTCAAGGGCGTCGTGCGCGACGAGGCCGCCCGCCAGCGCGCCGTGGACAAGATCGTCCGCTTCTGCACCGAGAACCTGCACCTGGAGAGCCGGGGCGTGCTGCCCGCCGCCATCAAGGGCCCCAAGGGCAACCAGGAATATATGGCCCTCTTCGCCCGGCCCTGACCGGAGCTGTGAGGGGGTGTTTTTTTGAGGGGAGGGGGAACCCCTCTGCTAGCGCGAGAGGGGTTCCCCCTCCCCTCAAGCTCCCCTCCTCTTCCCCAGCGCGTTTTATTGGGGAATAGGGAAAAGCAGGGGCCGTCCTCCGGTATCAGCAAGGCTCCATGACGACCGCTACAAACGATAAAAAGCCCTGCCTTCGTTGAAGGCAGGGCTTTTTATATTTACCGGGCTACCGGCGGCAGGCATCAATCCTGTGAGGCCGTCCCACCGGCATGGCTTTCCTAAAAGCTGTACAGAAAGGCCGGAGTCTCGCGCCCCAGCAGGGCATCGGCATCAAGGCCGAACCAGGTCTTGAGGCTCTTTTCCCACCATTCGTCTTCGCTGGGGGGCGTCAGCAGGGGCTGGTCCACGGGCACCTTGCAGACATCGGCCAGCCAGCGGTGCGCGGCCTGCTGGCCGCCCAGCTCGTCCACAAGGCCCAGCTCCACGGCTTCGCGGCCGGTGAAGATCTTGCCCGTGGCCAGACGCGCGGCGCGGGCGCGATCCATATGACGGCCCTGGGCCACGATGTCCACGAACTGCTCGTGCATGTCCTTGAGCACGCCCTGGAAATAGGCCTTTTCTTCCGCGGTGAGCGGCTCCAGCATGGAACCGGCGTCCTTGTAGGGGGCGGTGGTCAGGGTCTGGCGGCCAAGGCCCAGCTTGTCCAGCAGGCCCCGGATCTGGGGGATGTCCATGCGCACGCCGATGGAGCCGGTCACGGTGGAGGCATTGGCGAAGACGCGCTTGCCCGCCATGCTGACCATCAGGCCGCCGGAGGCCGCCGTGCTGCCCATGCTGACGGCGATGGGCTGTCCTTGCCCAGACGGGCCAGGGCCTCATACAGTTCCTGCGAAGGCGGCGGCACCGCCGCCGGGGGAATCCACGCGCACCAGCACGCCCTTGACGCCGGGCATGCGGCCCAGTTTGTCGATCCAGCGCAGCTGGGCGTCGATGTCCATGATGGGGCCGGTCACGCGCACCAGGGCGATGCGCTCGCTGCCCAGACCGGTGGCCTGGGAGACCATGAAGGCCGCGATGCCGCCCAGCAGCAGGATCAGCAGGCCCCAGAAGATCACGGGATGACGTTTGCGGAAAGGCACCCGGAAAAGGTGCAGCCAGGCCTTTTGCGGCACATGCGAAAGCGGGCAGGACGTGGAGCAGGAGAAGGAAGGAGCCGCCGGGGCGCCCTTGCCGTTGCGGACGCTTTTGCCGGCCGGGGCCTCGCCGTTCATGCTCAGGGGATGTTCCGTGAAGTCGTCGGCTCCGGGAGCATCCAGACGCAGCTCGGGCGCAGCCTGCCGGGTACGTTCGGGATCATTGATTTGCATGGGAGTGTTCGGGTAAAAAATGCCGGGATGGCCGTCAAAGTGCGGCCCCTGCCCCAGCGGGACAGGCTCCAAGGACACGCCGCCCGCGACGCACCGGAACGTGCCGTGCGGCAGGCGGGGAATGCGTCCCGACCCTAAGCCCATCCAACAGGAAAAACAAGGAGCCATCATGGAGACATTGTCCGTGGCCACGCGCAGCCGCTGCGAAATGCGCGACATCACCGCCCAGGTCCGGGAACTGGTGGCCCGCGGCCGCCAGCAGGGCCGCCGCAACGGTGCCCTGCTGCTTTTCTCGCCGCACACCACCTGCGGCCTGACCATCAACGAAGGGGCGGACCCCGACGTCCGCCGCGACATGGTGCGCTTTTTCAGCGCCATGGTGCCGCAGGACGCTGATTTCGACCATGCCGAAGGCAACAGCGACGCCCACATCAAGACCACCCTGCACGGCCCCAGCCTGATGCTCATCGTGGAGGACGGCCAGCTGCAGCTGGGCCGCTGGCAGTCCATCTATCTGTGCGAAGGCGACGGCCCCCGGCAGCGCACGCTCTGGGCCCGGTGGCTCCCCGGCGCGGAGGATGCACGCCCATGAGCATGCCGCACGACATTTCCCTGATCCTGACCCTCACCGGAGGTCTGGGGGCAGCCCTCGTCCTGGGCTTCGTGACCCAGAAGCTCCGTTTGTCGCCCCTGGTAGGCTACCTGCTGGCGGGCATCCTGGTGGGGCCGCATTCGCCGGGCTTCGTGGCCGATGCGGGGCTGGCCTCGCAACTGGCCGAGATCGGCATCATCCTGCTCATGTTCGGCGTGGGCCTGCATTTCCATCTCAAGGACCTGCTGGCCGTACGCGGCATCGCTCTGGGCGGGGCCGCAGTGCAGATCACGCTCACGACACTGTCCTGCATGTTCCTGCTCCAGTTCTGGGGCTTTTCCCTCTGGGCGGGCGCGGTCTTCGGCATGTCGGTCTCCGTGGCCAGCACGGTGGTGCTCACCCGCGTCCTGGCCGACAACCATGTGCTGCATACCCCTACCGGCCATGTGGCCCTGGGCTGGCTGGTGGTGGAGGATCTGTTCACCATCCTGCTGCTGGTGCTCCTGCCCGTTGTCCTGGGCGCCGGAGAAGGCAATATCTGGTGGATACTGGGCAAGACCCTGCTCAAGCTGGGCGCGCTCACGGTCTTCACCCTCGTGGCCGGGCAGCGCCTGATCCCCGCCCTGCTGGGCTATGTGGCGCGTACGGGCACCCGCGACCTGTTCACGCTGGCGGTCATCGTACTGGCATTGGGCATCGCCGTGGGGTCGGCCCTGTTCTTCGACGCTTCCATGGCCTTCGGGGCCTTCCTGGCGGGCATGGTGGTGGGCCAGTCCGATTTCAGCGCCCGCGCCACCGCCGAGGCCCTGCCCCTGCGTGATGCTTTCGCGGTGCTGTTCTTCGTATCCGTGGGCATGCTCTTCGACCCCGCCGCCCTGCTGGAACAATGGCCCCTTTTCCTGCTGGCCCTGGGCGTCATCGTGCTGCTCAAGCCCCTGCTGGCCTTCCTGGTCTGCCTCGCGGCCCGCAAGCCGCTGCGTCTGGCCGTTTCCGTTGGCCTTTCGCTGGGGCAGATAGGCGAGTTCACCTTCATCCTCATAGCCATGGGGGTCAGCTTCGGCCTGTTCGACAGCAGCATCAGCAACGCCGTCATCCCGGCGGCCCTGCTCTCCATCACGCTCAATCCGCTGCTCTTCCGGCGCGTGGGGGCCCTGGCCCGCCTGCTGGCACGCCTGGGCCTGGGCGCCCGTCTGCCCCGTATGGAGCACGGACAGACCGATGCCGACGGGCTGCCGCGTGTGGTGGTCGTGGGCTTTGGCCCCGTGGGCCGCAGCCTGTGCCGTATCGTCCGGGCGCACGGCATGCTGCCGGTGGTGGTGGAAGCCAATATCGACACGGTCCGTCGCCTGCGCGGGCTGGGGCGTCCGGCCGTCCACGGCGACGCCACCCAGGCCGAAGTGCTGCGCGAGGCCGGTCTGGCACAGGCGCAGGCCCTGCTGCTTTCGGCCCCGGCCATCCCGGCCAGGGAAGTGGTGCCCATCGCCCGTGCCATCAACCCGGATCTGCGCATCTTCGTCAACACGCCCTTTGCCAGCGAGGCCGACAGCCTGCGCAGCATGGGCGTAGAGGGCGCCTTCAGCGGCGAACGCGAGGTGGCCCTGAGCATGTCCCGTTTCCTGCTGGACGATCTGGGTGTGGGGCGTACCGGCCTGGAAGCGGAACTGGAACGTGTACGCGAAGTCTTCGCCGAGAGCCCCTCGACGCAAAAAAGCTGATCGACGCCGGGCCGTCTTGACCGCGGCCCGGCAAAGGATGCCTCATGCGGTCTTTGTCCGATCCTTTTCCCCGCATCATCCTGCATCTGGACATGGATGCCTTCTTTGCCTCCGTGGAGCAGATGGATCACCCGGAGTGGCGCGGCAAGCCTGTCATCATCGGCGGCGAGACGCGCGGGGTGGTCTCCACCGCGTCCTATGAGGCGCGGCGCTTCGGCGTGCATTCGGCCATGCCCATGACCACGGCCCGGCGGCTGTGTCCGCAGGCCATCTTCGTGCGCGGCAACCGCCGGCGTTATGTGGAGATATCCGGCCGCATCATGGCCGCCCTGCAGGACTTTTCCCCGCTGGTGGAGCCGGCCAGCATCGACGAGGCCTATCTGGACGCCACCGGGTTGGAGCGCCTGTTCGGCCCGGTGGAGCAGCTCATCCCGGCCATCAAGGCCCGGGTGCGCGAGGTCACCGGCGGCCTGACCTGTTCCGTGGGCGCGGCGCCGGTCAAATTCCTGGCCAAGATCTGTTCGGACATCAACAAGCCCGACGGCATCTACATCCTGCGGCCGGACGACGTGGACAGCTTTCTGGGCGGGCTGGACGTGCGCCGTCTGCCCGGCGTGGGCAGGCGCATGGTGGCCGAGCTGGAGGCCCTGGGCATCCGCCGCGTGGAGCAGCTGCGCCGCTACGGCCCGGAGCTTCTGGAACAGCGTTTCGGCAAATGGGGACGGGAGCTGCACGCCCGGGCCCGGGGCATCGATCCCCGGCCGGTGGTGCCCGAACACGAGGCCAAGAGCGAGAGCGCCGAGACCACCTTTGCCAGCGATACCCGCGACCGGGAATTCCTCAAGACCATGCTCCTCGGCCATGCCGAGCGCGTGGGGGCCTCGCTGCGCCGCCACGGCCTGCGCGGCCGTACCGTGACCCTCAAGGTCAAATTCGCGGATTTCCGTCAGATCACCCGATCCCGCACCCTGCCCGAAGCCACGGACAGCACCGAGACCATCTACGAGACCGGTACCGCCCTGCTGGAAGCCGAAGCCCTGCCCCAGCCGGTGCGGCTCATCGGCCTGGGCGTGTCCGGTTTCGGCAACGCCCCCACCCAGGAGCTGCTGCCCGGCGTGTTCCGCGGCGTACAGGGCCGCGACCCCGAGCAGGAGGCCCGACGCCGCCGTCTGGACGCCGCCCTGGACAACCTGCGGGGCAAATTCGGCAAACAGGCCGTCCAGCGCGGCCGCCTGTTCCGCCCACGCGATGATGGCGAGGATGATTAGGATGATGTTTTGAGGCGAGGGGTTCCCCCTCCCCTTCCCCAGCGCGCTTTACCAGACAGGCCGCCCCTGACGAGACGGCCTGTCATGCGTCGTTCTCTGGGGCATTCCTATAAGACGCAGAGTGCCTGCAGGATCTCACAGCGGCCCAGAATCCAGTAACTGTTGCTCCACGCATATGGACTGTCTGGCCCCTGTGCACTGCGATCCTTGCCGCCTACAGGCTGTCGTCCCGTGTATTGAGCGCGCCGCTTGGGCGGCGTGCGCCGAAGGCGCTGTGCTGCCCCGCCTACGGCGCGCCGTCACAGCACTGGGGACCAAGGCGGGGCACGGGGTGCAGGGGGCCTGGGGGCGCCGAGCCCCCGGCCCCTTGCCGCCCGCCGCGCAGGCGACCCGCCCCTTCCCCCACAAAAACAAAAAAGGCCGGAAGAAGGAGAATTCTTCCGGCCGGGCCGCCCCCCAAGGCAGCCCCGCACTGCCTGCCCGCCTGTGCGTCGGGCGCAGGTAGTCGGCTGTGGAGAAATATGGTGTGCGCTGTCAGGCCATCTCCGCAAAAAGATGCCCGGCAGGACGCAATGGCTAAAATTCAAAGCGTTCCAGTTCCGGCACGGAAAGATCGGCATGGAACAGGGCCGAATCCCCGGCATCGGGCCGCAGCAGCAGGCGCAGGCACAGGGAGACCATCAGGCAGGCCACCCCGGCCGGGGCCGTGGCGATGACGCCTTCGTGGCGGGCACTGCCCGCTTCCTCGCTGGTCAGCCCGGAAGCGTAGAGTTCCCGCAGATGCAGGCGCCCGGAACGGGCCGCGCGTGCGAAACCCTCGGCCCGCAGCACGGAGCCGTGCACGAACGGCACCCCCGCCGCGGCGGAACGTTCTTCCAATAGCATTTTCAGCGCAAGGTCGTCCAGACAATCCAGGGCCACATCCACATCTTGCAGCATGTCCGGCAAATTTTTTTCATCCGCTTCCACATGCCGCACATCCAGGGCCAGATAGCCTGCCATGTCGCGCAAACCGCGCGCCGTGGCCACGGCCTTGGGCTGGCCCAGCGTGCTTTCCGTGCAGAAATACTGACGATTGAGGTTGCTCTCCTCAAAGATGTCGCTGTCGCACAGGCGCAGGCCCCCCACGCCCAGCCGCGCCAGCAGGGAGGCCACATGCCCGCCCAGACCGCCGCAGCCCAACACGAAGACACGAGTTTGCAACAGACGAACCATTGCATCAGCGGAAAAAACACCGTAGTTTCTACGGAAGCGTTCCGGCCAGATGCCGTCTTGCAGGAGCGCGACCATCACCTCCCGTTCGGGAAGGACGGCCCCTGCGGCCAGCTGTCGGATGGCAGTGCCGCCGACGAAGGGCGTACCGTCCGCAGCCCGGCGCAGCACATGCGGCCCGGCCCATGAGGCCAGCGAGCCGTCGTGCAGGAACGCGCCGAGGCGCTCCCGTATCCTGGACGCAGTCCAGGGCGGGAACGCCGCGGAACATGCCCCTTCCCCAGGGGATGGCGATGTGATGGGTGTCATGATCAACGGGCGTCTAACCTCCTCCGACAGCAGGAAAAAAGGCCACACGAGCACCGTCGCATATCTTGCTCTGGACCTCTTTTTGACGCCCGTTGATCATGACGATTTTTATCTCTTCCAGCGGCAGTCCCACCATCCTTGCCACATCGGCAGCCGTGGCGTCTTCGGGCGCATCAAGCGTTATCCCCGCTTCTGGGTCATATCCCGGTACATAGTCCCGCAGGGTCGTGCTCAGTTTGACGAGTATGCTCATGCTGCCTCCGATGATGGCGTCCGCCGGTCAAGAAAAAGTGTGACGATCCGGGCCCGCCCCAAAGGCGGGCCCGGTCTCAGTCTATGCTACTTCTTGATCCAGTTGAAGACCGTCTTCAGCTCTTCGTGCGAGATGTCGAAGGTCGTGTTGTGCGGGGCCACGGGCTCGTCCACGAAGAAATCGGGCAGGTGGTCGGCGGATTCGGTGATGCCGGCACGACGGTTGAAGTCGATTTCGGTGGAGAGGATGCGCTGGCCCAGGGTGACCACGTCGTCACCGGTCAGCTGCCAGCCGTACTTGGCGTTGAGCATGTCCACGATGGCGGCCAGGGCATCCGGGATGTCCAGGATGGCGAAGGCGGTGAACAGGCACAGGCCCACGGAGTCCACGGAGGCCGTGGCGATCTGCAGGTTGCGGGACAGTTCGATCTGGCCTTCGGGCTTCAACGGATCGACCTTGCCGCCGCAGCTCAGGATGTTGGCGGTCACGGCGTAACCGGCGGTGTGGTCGGCGCCCATGGGGGTGGTGGCGTAGGTCACGCCCACGCCCTTGACGGCGCGAGGATCGTACGCGGGCAGGCTCTGTCCCTTGACGCAGGGCACGCGGCGCACGCCGAACACGCGGCCGGTGGTGGCGGTACCGCAGCCGATGATGCGGCCCAGGGGGGTACCGTCGCTGATGCCCTGCATGGCGGCCTTCACGGCCTCGGCATCACCGTAGGGGATGCCGCCACCGGCCATGGCAACGCCCACGGCCACGCCCACGTCGATGGTGTCCACACCGATGTCGTCACACATGTAGTCGAAGCGGCTCACGGCGTCGATGTCGCTGATGCCGCTGTGAGGACCGAAGGACCACAGGGTCTCGTATTCAGGCCACTTGCTCTGGAACTTGCCCTGCTTGTCGGGGAACAGGCCGGAGCAACGGATGATGCAGCCGCTCATGCAGCCGTGGGCCACGGCACCTTCGCCGCCGCGTTCCTTGGTCAGGCGGTTCATGGTCTCGCCGGACACGCCTTCGTGCTTGTCGAACTGGCCCACGGTGAAGTTGGCGGTGGGCAGACCGCCGGCTTCGTGCAGGATGTTCACCAGCACGCCGGTGCCGTATTCGGCCAGGCCCTTGCCGGTGATGGGATGCTCGGTCAGAGCCTTGGCGAAGCGCTTGGAAGCTTCGCGGAAGGCCTTTTCATCCGCCAGAGGATGGTTCTTGCCGCCCTCGGGGTTGATGATGATGGCCTTGAGGCCCTTGGAACCCATGACGGCGCCCACGCCGCCGCGGCCGGCGTGACGCATGGGACGCAGCTCGCGGTCGGTGAAAGCGATACTGGCGGCGGTCAGCTTGAACTCACCGGCGCGGCCGATGGTCACATAGCTGCACTTGTCGCCGTAGGTCTCCACCAGTTTGGCGACGGCGTCGAAGTTGTTGAGGCCGGCCACGGTGGAGGGCACCAGCTTGGCGGAGTCCTTGCTCAGTTCCAGCTGCCACCATTCGCCTTCGGTGGCCATGTCTTCAACGATGATGGCATGATGCCCAGCTTGGCCAGATGGCCGCCGGGCTGACCGCCGGAGTTGGATTCCTTGATGCCTTCGGTGAGGGGGCTCTTGCAGCCCACGGAAATACGGTTGCCGTTGGGGCTGTTGGTGGCGCCCAGCAGGCCGGGAGCGAACACCAGCTTGTTGTGGGGGCCCAGCGGCGTACAGATGGGGTTGACTTCGCGCGCCACGATGGTGGAGGTCAGGGCACGACCGCCCAGACCGGCGTATTCTTCGGGGATATCTTCAAACACACAGGTCTTGGCGGCCATGTTGACCCGCAGGAAACGGAACATGAGACTCTCCTTTGATTGATGCGAAACAAGGCAGTTCAGCAGTACATCCATCCAGTTTGACCCACCTTAGTCCCGCAAAAAAAAATTGGTCAAGAAAACGGAAAAACAGACACGCTTCCGGCCCTGCCCCTCCCCAAAACGGACACGCTTCCGGCAGGGATGCGGCCCTTGAAGCGCTGATTCTTAAAAAAATTTCATAAAACACGACAAAAAACACGCTTTTGCCCGGCAATATCCAAGTCTGGAGCAAAAGCGTGTTTTTGGTTGAGAGTCAGGACGGAAAAACTGCCTTCCCCTCATGCAGACTAACCATCTGGCAGCCCTCGAAAAGACCGTTGGCGACAGAAAAACGAAACACGCCTTTCCTCGAAAAAACAGGGAAAAGCGTGTTTCGTTTCAGCAGCCCTGACCGTTGTCTTTGACCGGGAACAAAGCTGTCATAACCAGCAAAAAAGGCTGTTAAAAAAGCAGCACATAATTTTTTAGTCAACTGTAAAACAGAGCATAATACAGCATGATATTTAAAAAAGACTCTTAGAAAAGATGTATGGGGACAGATCTTAAAATCCATCCCCATACAGGAGCTCTTTTCCACAGAAAAGATTACCGTGGTTGCGCTCCCAACTGCCCTCTGCTAAAGAGCAAATAAAAAGTATCCTCTTATTCTATATACTGTCAAGGATATTCCTATGCAGGTACATGACGACGTTATCCTCGGACTGGACATAGGCGTGGGTTCTCTGGGCTGGGCCCTGCTGGAAGAAGACCTTCAAACAGGCGAACAGCGCCTGCTGCAACGGCAGACCCCGCAGGGAGAGACAACCTATGCCCTGGGGGTGCGGCTGTTCCATGTTCCCGAAAACGCCAAGACCAAGGAGCTGCTGAACGTAAAGCGGCGCACGGCCCGCATGCAGCGCCGGACGACGGCGCGGCGGGCCCAAAGGATGCGGCGTGTCCGTGCCCTGCTGGACAGCCTGGGAGTGCCCGGCGTCCGGGATGCCGATGCGTTCCATCTGGGCAAAGGGCGGGGCGCGCAATGCGATCCCTGGCAATTGCGCCGCGAGGGGCTGGAGCGACGGCTGGAGGCCCGGGAATGGGCCGTGGTGCTGTTGCATATCGCCAAGCATCGCGGTTTCCGTTCCAACAGCAAGACTGACCGCAGCGGCAGTGACAAGGAGATGGGCCAGGTATTGCAGGCAGTCTCGAATCTGCAGCAGAAAGTGGAGGCCAGCGGCCTGACCGTCGGAGCCCTGCTGGCCTCGCGGGAGCGACGTCGCAACCGGGCCGACCATACCGGCGCACCGCGTTATGACCTGTGCATGCTGCGCAGCTTGCAGGAAAACGAGGTGGATATCCTGTTCACACGCCAGCGGGAGCTTGGCAACCCTCTGGCCGGAGAGGAGGTCCGGTGCCGTTATGCGGAGTTGGCCTTCGCGCAGCGGCCGCTGGCTCCCGTCAGCCATATGGTGGGGCCGTGCGCCTTTCTGGAAGGGGAGCGCCGGGCCCCGCGCTTCGCCCCCACGGCCGAACTGTTCCGTTATGTCCAGGCGCTGTGCAATATGCGCCTGCGACAGGAAACAGGGGAAGAGACGCCCCTGAGCGAGGAACAGCGGCAGGCGGCGTGCGCCGTTTTCGGCAGCGTGCAGTCCGTCACCTACAAAAAATTGCGGCAGGTACTGCGCCTGCCTGCCGGTTGCCGTTTTGCGGGCCTTTCCTACGGTGTGACGGAAAAGGGCAACGTCCAGGATCCCGAAAAAGCGGACGTGGTCATGCGTACCGGCAAGTGTTGCCAGGGCACGGCCTGCCTGAGGGGCATCCTTGGCGATGCATATGAAGCCCTGCATGAACAGCGTCTGGACGAGGCCGACGCCGCCCGGCTGGCCGCCACGGGCGCCCTGTCCGCCCCGGCGGCGGCCCTGCTGGCGCGGGGCATGGCGGGGCTGCGCCTGACTGATGCGGTGGCCCGCATCGTGTCCGAACTCAATGATCTGGACCAGATCCGCGCCGTGCTGGCCCTGCTGCCGCTGGCCGCGCCCCGGATCGCGGCCCTGTCACAGGCCGCCGGGGAAGGGAAGCTGGGCATCTTTCAGGGCACGGCACGTCTGAGCCTGCGGGCCATGGAAGCCATCCTGCCGCATATGCTGGCTTGCGGCGAATATGCCGCCGCCTGCGAGCTGGCCGGGTTCGACCCGCGCGCGGCCCAAAAGACCGACGTGACGGACATCCGCAATCCGGTGGTCCTGCGCGTCTTCCGCGAGGTGCGCCGCCAGTTCTCCGCCATCTGCCGCGAGTTCGGCTTTCTGCCCGGCCGGGTGCATGTGGAGCTGCTGCGCGAGGTAGGCAAGAGCGGTGAGGAACGCAACCGCATCTCGCGGGGCCTGGAACGGCGCACCAAAGAAAAGGAAGCCGCCCGCAAAGCCGTGGCCCAATTACTGGGCAAGAGCCCGGAAACGGTCAGCGCCGGGGAAGTGCAGCGCTATGAACTGTGGAGGCAGCAGGACGGGAAGTGCGCCTATTACATGCTGTGGCGCCATGCGGGCGGCGAACGTGCCTACGGCGATGCCATGCCGCAAGGCAGCATCCCCCCGGCATGGCTGGCCGACGGCGTCAATGCCGTGCAGGTGGACCACATCCTGCCGCGCAGCCGTACCTTCGACAACAGTTTTCACAACCTCTGCCTGTGCTGCCACGCGGCCAACCAGGCCAAGGGCGGCAGGACGCCGTGGGAATGGCTGGGGGCCGCACAGCCGCAGGCCTGGCACGACTTTGAGCAATGGGTCCAGAGCCTGCCGCTCAAGGGCCTGAAAAAGCGTAACTACCTGCTGCGCGACCTGAACGCCGAGGTACAGGGGCGCTTCCATGCCCGCAACCTGACGGATTCCGGTTATGTGGCCCGCCTGACCCTGCGCTGGCTGGAGGAGGAGTACGCCCGCCATGACGTGCCCATGCAGGACGCGGACGGCAGGACGCGGCGGCGTTTCTTCGCACGGCCGGGGCAGGTGACGGACTTTTTACGCCGCCACTGGGGCGTGCAGGCCCTGAAAAAGATCGACGGCCAGCGCTCCGGCGACCGGCATCACGCCCTGGACGCCCTGCTGGTGGCCGCGTGCAGCGAAGGGATGCTGCAACGCATGGTGCGGGCTTTCCAGCGGGAGGAGAACGGCCCCGAACGCCTGCACATCCCCTGCCCGTGGCAGGATTTCAGCGCCACGGTGGGGCGGGCCCTGGGCTCGGTCTTCGTCTCGCGCGTGGAACGCGGCCGCACCAAGGGCCCCCTGCACGAGGAGACCCTGCGCGCCATACGCGAGGAACGGCAGCCCGACGGGGAGACGCGGCGCGTGCTGTACGAGCGCAAGGCCGTGGCCAGGCTGACGGCGGCCGACCTGGACAAGATCAAGGACGCCGCCCGCTGCCCGGACGTGGTGGCGGCCCTGCGCCGCTGGCTGGATGCGGGCAAGCCCGGGGATGCCCTGCCCCGCTCGGCACATGGCGACATCATCCGGCATGTACGCGTCTGCGCCGGAGAGTTCAGCAGCGGCGTGGTGCTGCAACGGGGATCGGGACAGGCCCAGGCCAGCAACGGCGGCATGGTGCGCACGGACATCTACAGCCGTGACGGCAAGTTCTACATGGTTCCCGTCTACGCCAAGGACGTGGCGGACAAGCGCCTGCCCCTGCGGGCCTGTGTCGCACACAAGGACGAAAAGGACTGGCCTGAGATGACGGCGGATTACCGTTTCCTCTTTTCCCTGACGCCGGACTGCTATGTGCTGACGGAGAACCGCAAAGGGGAAATCAAGGAGGGCTATTTTAGTGGTGCTGATAGAAGCTCTGCAAATATAAGTTTGACTTTGGCCCATGACCGTAAGAGCAGCATCAGAGGAATTGGCATCCAAAAACTAAGGCGTTTTGAAAAATACCGGGTGGACCGTTTCGGCCGCCTGTCGCCGGTCCGCCGCGAGGCCGACCCCCGGGGCCGGTCATGAGCTGGCGGGGCCTGTGCATCAGCAGCCCGGCCCGGCTGGACCTGCGGGCCGGACGCCTGCTGCTGCGCCGGGAGGGGGAGGAGGACGTGGCCCTGCCGCTGGAAGACCTGGGCTTTGTGGTCATCGACACGCCCCAGGTCCGCCTGAGCGCGGCCCTGCTCTCGGCCTGCGCGGAACAGGGCTGCCTGCTGCTGACCGTGGATGCCCGGCACATGCCCTGTGCGGCCGTGCTGCCGCTGGCGCCCTATTACCGGCAACTGTCCACCCTGCAGGCCCAGGTCGCACTGGGAGAAGTACGCAAAAAACGGCTGTGGCAGGCCTGCGTGCGGGCCAAGATCGGCAATCAGGCGGCCTGCCTGCGCCTGCTGGGCCGTGACGGCGCGGAGCGGGTGGCGGCCCTGCGGACAAAAGTGGGCAGCGGCGACCCGGACAATGTGGAAGCCGTGGCCGCCCGCCTGTACTGGAGCCGCCTGTTCCGCCACTTCCGGCGTGACCCGGACGCCGCGGACAGGCGCAACAGCCTGCTGAACTATGCCTATGCCCTGCTGCGGGCCTGTGTGGCTCGGGAACTGGCGGCACGGGGCTTTGCCCCGGCGCTGGGCATCCATCACCGGGGCCCGTACAATGCCTTCAATCTGGCCGACGACATGATGGAAGCCTGGCGACCTTTCGCGGACCTGCTGGTGGCGCGCCATATGGAAGCGGGCCCGGCCGGGGACGACGCGGAACTGGCTCCGGCGGACAAGGCCGCGTTGCTGGGCCTGCTGCACGGGCAGGTGGACTGGGAAGGGGGCCGCTGCCTGCTGCCCCAGGCCGTGGGCCGTCAGGTGGAGGCCGTGCGTGCCTATTATGCCGAAAAAGGGCCGCTGCCGCCCTTTCCCCAGCTTGGGGAATAAGGGGGGAGCATGCCCGCGGAAGAGGTGCGATACATGCGTTTGCTGGTCTTTTTCGATCTGCCGGTCAAAACAAAGGATGACCAGCGGGAGGCCAACCGCTTCCGCAACTTTTTGCTGCGGGACGGCTATGACCGGGTGCAGCTCTCGGTCTATGCCCGCGTTTGCCGGGGCCCGGAAAATGTGGAGACCCATATCCGGCGGCTGCAAAAGAACCTGCCGCCGCACGGCTGTGTGCGCCTGCTGCAGGTGACGGAAAAACAGTACGGCCGCATGAGATTGCTGGTGGGGGACATGCCGGTCATGGAAAAGGAGGCGGCCACGCAATTGCTGCTTTTCTAAAAAGTGCTGCCATACAACGCCCCATACGGAAAAACCTTGTGCTCTTACCGGGGAAAATCACTGTTTTCTCCAGTAAAAACACAAGGTTTTCCATTTTCCAGATTAGCAGAGGGAAATTGGGAGGGCAACCACGGCACTTTTTCGCCATCCTGCGCTTGCAAGATAAGATTAGCAGAGGGAAATTGGGAGGGCAACCACGGCTTAAAGTGTTCAACGCAACGCCGCATATTAAGATTAGCAGAGGGAAATTGGGAGGGCAACCACGGCGTGTATTCTATTACGTACACGTGACAACCAAGATTAGCAGAGGGAAATTGGGAGGGCAACCACGGCGGCCACGGGCGACGAGCAGTGCCCGGCCAAAAGATTAGCAGAGGGAAATTGGGAGGGCAACCACGGCCCGCAATAGTGTTATTCCTTACTTGGCGAAAGATTAGCAGGGGGAAATTGGGAGGGCAACCACGGCACGCCAGACGCCTACAGCCGCGCACAGACCCGTATGAGCGGTTTTTGGCGGGGAGGATGGGGGCACGGGGAAGGAGGACCCTTTTTTTCCGCAAGAAAAAGGGTCCCCTCCTTCCCCCGTCTCACCCCTGGCCCGGCCCTCTAGCCTTCCAGGCTCCAGCCCTGGCCCAGTTTGAGCTGTTCCCCGCCCAGGGCCTGCATGAGCGCGGGATCGTGGGTGGAACAGACGATGGCCGCGCCTTCGGCCCGGCACCGGGCCACGGCGGCGGCGATGGCGCGGGCGCTGCGCACGTCCACGTTGGAGGTGGGCTCGTCCAGCAGCAGGGCGCGCGGACGCAGCACCAGGCGCGAGGCCAGGGCCACGCGCTGGCGTTCCCCGCCGGAAAGGGCGTTGGGCCCGCGGCGGCGCATGGCATCGGGATCATCGAAGCCCACCTGCCGCATGGCGGCCTGATAGGCGTCCTCCAGACCGTCCCGACGGCCGCGCAACTTCAGGCCCAGCACCACGTTCTCGAACACGGTGGTCTTGAGCAGATAGGGTTCCTGGAGCAGCAGGCTCACCTCGCGGCGCGGGTCCTCGCCGCCATGATAGATGATGCGGCCCTCGTCGGGCTCTTCCAGAAAGGCCAGCAGGCGCAGCAGGGTGGACTTGCCGCTGCCGTTGTAGCCCACCAGGGTCAGCACCTGGCCGCTGTGGATGCGCAGCTCGTCCACGCCCAGGGCGGGCAGGTCCAGCGCGGTCACGCGGCCGTAACGGCGCACCAGGCCGCGGACTTCGTACAAAAGGCTCATATGCGCCCCCGGTGCTTGATGAAGGTCATGAGCACGTTGATGGCAAAGGCCATGAACAGCAGCACCAGGCCCAGCGCGATGCCCTGGGCGAACTCGCCCTTGCTGGTCTCCAGGGCGATGGCCGTGGTCATGGTGCGGGTATGATAGCGCACGTTGCCGCCCAGCATCATGGCGATGCCCACCTCGGTGATGACGCGGCCGAAGGCGGTCAGGCAGACCATGGCGATGGCGAAGCGCACTTCGCACAGGCTAAGCCAGGCCAGCTGCAGGGGCCGGGCGCCCAGGGTCAGCAGGGTCTGGCGGCAGCGGGGGTCAAGGCCCTCCACGGCCTGGGCCACCCACGAGACCACGATGGGCAGGGCCAGCAGGGTCTGGCCGATGGCCATGCCCGGCAGGGTGAAGAGCAGGCCCCATTCGCCCAGCGGGCCGCGATAGGTGATGAAGGCATAGACCAGCAGGCCGATGAGCACGGTGGGGAAGGCCAGCAGGGTGTCGGAGATGAGGCGCAAGACCTTTTTGCCGGGAAAATCACAATAGCCCAGGGCAAAGCCCATGGGCAGGCCCATGAGCAGCGATGCCGCCATGGCGTAGGACGTGGACACCAGCGTGGCCGTGATGGCCGAGAAGGTGGCGTCGTCCATATTGGCCAGCAGGGCGAAGGCCGCCCAGAAGCCGTTGACCAGATAGTCCATAGATCACCAGGAATGCGACGGAGGGAATCCGTGGAGGGAGGTCGAAAAAACAAAACGGGGACGGCCCGGAGACCGTCCCCGCCAACGGACGGAAAAACGCTACTTGCCGGCGTTGGGGAAGAAGAGCTGCTTGCCTTCCAGCTTGAACTCGGCGATGCGCTTCTGGGTGGAGGGGGCCACCCACCAGTCTTCAAACTTCTTGCCCAGGTCGGCCTTGGTCTTGGGGCACTGCTTGGGGTTCACGGTGATGACGCTGTACTGGTTGAACAGGGCCTTGTCACCTTCCACCACGATGGCCAGGGGGTTCTTGGCGCCCTGCTGGGCGTTGAACTTGATCCAGGTGCCGCGGTCGGTCAGGGTGTAGGCGCTCTTTTCAGCGGCCATGTTCAGGGTGGCCATCATGCCCTGGCCGGCGGAGATGTAGAAGGCTTCCTTGTCGGGATTGAGGCCGGACTGCTTCCACAGCTTGAGTTCGGCCTTGTGGGTGCCGGACTGGTCGCCGCGGCTCACGAAAGAGGCCTTTTTGTCGGCGATGGTCTTGAGGGCGGCGGCGGTGTCCTTGCCCTTGACGCCAGCAGGGTCAGCCTTGGGGCCCACCACCACGAAGTCGTTGTACATCACCTGACGGCGGTCGATACCGTGACCGGCCTTGACGAATTCCTTTTCAGCGGCGGGGGCGTGCACCAGCAGCACGTCGGCGTCACAGTTCTTGGCGATCTCCAGGGCCTTGCCGGTGCCCACGGCCACCCATTTCAGCTCGATGCCGGTCTCTTTCTGGAAGGTGGGGGCCAGGAACTCCAGCAGGCCGGTATCCTGGGTGCTGGTGGTGGTGGCCATCATCAGCGTGTCGGCAGCCTGGGCCGGAGCGGCCAGGAAAGCGGCGGCCAGCACGGGCAGGAACAGTTTCTTCAGGTTTTTCATGATGCGACTCCTTGATTGGTTGATGATGCGCCGCCGGTTCGGAACGGCGGCCCCTTGCGGGAAATATCAGTCCAGACACAGGCGCGCGGCCCGTGACGGGAAATGGGCGTAGACTTTCTGGCCCTCGTAGATGCCCACCCGGAGCAGGCCCGGCGTCTCCACCGTGGCGCACAGACGCGAGCCGTCGCCCAGTTCCAGCGAGACGAAGGACTCCACCTGATCCTGGTGGATGCTCTGCACCGTGCAGGGCAGGCAGTTGCCCATGCTGAGCGTGGCACGGCTGCGCGAGAGCACGATCTGTTCCGGGTCCACCAGCACGGTGACCACCTGGTTGGCGTGGATCTCCATATGCACGAACTGGCGCGTGCTGCACTGCACGCCAAGGCGCATGTCGCCGAAGGTGCGCACGCTCACCGAGGCCATGCGCATGCCCACGGAGATGTCCTCCACGATGCCCAGAAAGGAATTGCAGAGCGGGTCCGTGCCGGACGAGGCCCCCAGGGTCTTGTTCTGGACCATGCGCCGCGCGGCGCCGTCGGAGAAGTTGAGGAAGGCCGCGATCTGCGAAGGCTTTTGCTGGCCCAGGAATTTCTGCACCAGGTTGACCGGCACATGCAGGTCCAGAAGCTCCAGCCCGCGGGCGTAGCGGATGGCGCGCGGCCCCACCATGGCCCTGTCCAGCCCCAGCGGCTGGGCCACGGCATAGAAGCTCTTGCGGATGAAGCCCTGGTCGAAGTGCAAAAAGTCCCTGCCCATGCTCTCGGCCTCGGGCAGGCTCAGGATGCGGCGCACATGGCGCATGGCGCTCAGGGGCAGCAGCACGTCCCGGCTGTTGGGACCCGGAACATGCACCATACCGGTCACGGTGTCCACATCCTTGCGGGCGTCCAGCTCCAGCGCCTCGCCAAGGCGCAGGCCGCCGTAGCGCAGCAGCAGGAACAGCAGATGCAGCCGGGCACGCGCCACCTTGCGCTGGGGCGTGGCGGCCTCGGCTTCCCACTGCTCCCAGCAGCGGGAAAGGGCTTCCAGTTTTTCTCGGGTCAGATGGGACACTGCGGCGGCTCTCTTTAGGGGCTGAACGTCTCGCGAAGACTGCGCAAGGCATACGACATTTCCCGACTCTTGTCACGTTTTTGGCAGAATCAGGAATGATTTTTCCATGTTTTGGTGACCATCCCCTCAGGCGGCGGGCAGCGGCAACAGACAGCCGGACGCGCACGCGCCGCTCCTGTCCGCAGGATAGCGCGAAAGCACGTCATGTCCGCTTTTTTCCGGCCCCTGCCTTGACACGGCAGCTTTTATGGCCCTAAATAGCCGTGACACGGATTTGCAATTTGTAACACCAAAACCGGATACGACCGTCAGGCCGACCGGAGGATGTCATGCCGACCCTCATAGCCTCCCTGCTGCGCAAGGCAGCGCTGCTGGTGCTGATGCTGCTGGCGCTCTCGCTGGCTGTCTTCTACATCTCGCGCCTGACGCCCGGCGATCCCCTGCAATCCTATTACGGCGATGCCGTGCAATCCATGAGCAGCGCCGAGCTGGACGCCGCCCGCCAGCGCCTGGGCCTGGACGGCCCCATCTGGGAACAGTACCGGCGCTGGGCCGGCAACGTGCTGGACGGCGACTTCGGCATGTCGCTCAAATACAAGCGCCCGGTGGTGGACGTGGTCCTGCCCCTGCTGGGCAACACCCTGTTGCTGGGCGGGCTGGCCTACGCGCTGGTCTTCGTGCTGGCCATCGCCCTGGCCCTGCTCTGCGCCCGCTTCGAACACAGCGCCCTGGACCGCCTCATCTGCCGGGTGGGCACCACGGCCTATTATGTCCCGGCCTTCTGGCTGGGCGTGCTGCTGGTGCTGGTCTTCAGCGTCAATCTGGAATGGCTGCCCAGCAGCGGCGCCTACAGCTACGGCAAGGCCGGCGACATCGCCGATCGCGCCCGTCATCTGGTGCTGCCGCTGGCCGTCATGGTGGCCAGCCACCTGTGGTATTACGCCTACATGATCCGCAACAAGCTGCTGGACGAAGTACGGCGCGATTATGTGCTGCTGGCCCGCTCCAAGGGCCTGGGCCGCACCCGCGTGCTCTGGAGCCACTGCCTGCGCAACGTCATGCCCACGGTGGTGGGCATCATGGCCATCTCCATCCCGCATGTGCTCAGCGGCACCTATGTGGCCGAAGCCGTGTTCAACTATCCCGGCATCGGCCTGCTGGCCATCTCCAGCGCCAAGTATCACGATTACAACCTGCTCATGCTCATGGTCCTGTTCACCGGGGCCATGGTCATCATCAGCAGTCTGCTGGCCCAGAGCATCAACGAGGCCATCGACCCGCGCATCAAGAGCGGTGAGGTGGTCTGCTGATGGACGAGACCCGTACGGCCCCTCACAGCGCCGCGACCCGGCCGCAGGAGGCCCTCCCCGACGATGCCTTCGAGCTGGTGGGCGCGGGCTGGCGGGAACACCGCCCGGCCCTGCACCGTCCCGGCTGGCGGCAGCGCCTGGCCCGTCTGCCCCTGCTGCCCCTGTGCCTGCTGCTCCTGCTGGTGCTGGGCTGCCTGTGCGCGCCCTGGCTGGCCAACCACGACCCCGCCGAGTTCTACCTTGCCGACCGCAACACCCCGCCCGGCAGCCGGTTCTTTTTCGGTACAGACTCCCTGGGCCGGGACATCTATTCCATCATCTGGTTCGGCGGCCGGGCCTCCCTGCTCATCGGCCTGCTGAGCGCCGCGGTCATCACCGTGCTGGGCGTGGCCTACGGCTGCCTGTCCGGCATCGCCCCGGCCCGTACCGACGCCCTGCTCATGCGCCTTGTGGAGCTCGTCCAGAGCATCCCCGTGCTGCTGGTGCTGCTGCTGGCCGTCTCCCTTTTGGGCCCCCAGAACGCCCTGAGCATCGCCCTGCTCATCGGCGTCACGGGCTGGTTCGCCCTGGCCCGCATCGTGCGCGGCGAGGTGCGCCAGATACGCCACAGCGAATACATCCTGGCCTCACGCTGCATGGGCGGCAGCTTTGGCTGGATCATGCGCCGCCATCTGGTGCCCAATGTGGTCTCGGCCATCCTCTTCGTGGTCATCTCGGCCGTCAGCACCAGCATCGCCATGGAATCCACCCTCAGCTTCCTGGGCCTTGGCCTGCCTGTGGACGAACTTTCCTGGGGCAGCATGCTGGCCCTGGCCGACAAGGCCCTGCTGCTCAACACCTGGTGGGTGATCCTCATCCCGGCCTGTTCCTGGTGACGGCCCTGCTCTGCATCACGAGCCTGGGCCACCACTTCCGCCGCAACAGCGTCCGGGGCCCCAGCAATCTCTGAACACCGGCAGGCCCCGCCTGCCCCGGATACATGCCGCCCGCCCGGGGGCATCTTTGTTCCCCCGTCCGCCGAGAACCTTCAACCCGGGCCCCGGGCCCGCCGCCGAGGAACCCCCGCCGTGAAACGATCCCTGCTGTCCTGCTGCCTGCTGGCTCTGGCCCTGCTGACCGCCCATCCGGCCCCGGCCGCCGACATGGCCAACACCCTGGTCTATGCCGGCGAGAACGAGGACACCATCAACCCCGTGCTCAGCCCCCATCAGGAACTGCCCACCATCATCTTTTCCGGGCTCATGAAGTTCGACGCCAAGGGCCTGCCCGTGCCCGACCTGGCCAAAAGCGTGGACTATGATCCCAAGACCCTGACCTATACCTTCCACCTGCGCGACGGGGTCAAATGGCACGACGGCGCGCCCTTCAGCGCCCGGGACGTGGTCTACACCTACACGGCCCTGACCAGCGACAAGACCCTGACCTCCACCATCACCAGCAACTATCAGGACATCAGCCGGATCTCGGCCCCGGACGAGCACACCGTGGTCATCCGGCTGGCGCGGGTCAATGCGGCCATGCTGGACAATTTCTGCATGGGCATCCTGCCCGCCCACCTCTATGAGGGCCACGACATCAACACCGTGCCCGCCAACCATGCTCCCGTGGGTACCGGCCGCTTCAAGTTCGTCTCCTGGGACACGGCCGGCGGCATGATCGTGCTGGAGCGCAACACGGACTATTACGGCAAGGTGCCGTCCATCGAGCGCATCGTCTACAAGACCGTGGCCGTGGAGAGCACCAAGGCCCTCATGCTGCGTTCCGGCGAGGCCGACCTGGCCTGGCTCAACGCCAAGTATGCCCGCACCTTCCGCGGCAAGGACGGCTTCACCACCGTGGACTTCACCACCGCCGACCTGCGCACGGTGGCCATGGACTTCCACACGCCCTTCTGGCAGCGCAACAAGGACTCCATCGCGGTGCTCAACTACGCCGTGGACAAGCAGGCCATCGTGGACGGCGTGCTGGCGGGCCAGGGCTTCCCGGCCTTCAGCCCCATCCAGACCAGCCCTCTGGGCGGCAACCCCGCTGCCGACGTCTATCCCTATGACCTGAAAAAGTTCGCGGCCGAGATGGAGCGCCTGGGCTGGAAAAAGGGCCCGGACGGCATCTACGCCCGCAACGGCGAGCGCTTCTCCTTCACCATCCAGGTGCGCGACTACGAAGAAGAGCGCGTGGACATCATCAACGTCCTGTCCCGCCAGTTCAAGAAAGCCGGGGTGGAAATGAACATCGCCCTGGTCACGCGCTTCGACTGGAAGGCCGGTTACAACGGCTATCTGGCCGGTTTTGCCGCCGAGTTCGACCCCGACGGCGTGTTCAAGAGCTTCGTCACCGGCGCCAGCGACAACAACATGGCCTATTCCAGCCCCAAGGTGGACGAGCTGCTGCGTGAGGGCCGCGCCACCGAGGATCCCGCCAAGCGCAAGGCCGCCTATCAGGCCTTTGAAGTGGCCTATGCCGCCATGCCCGCGCAGCTGCCCCTGGTCTACCTGCACGGCAACTATGTGAGCGTGGCCGGTCTCAAGGGGCTGGATACCACCCGCGTCCTGGGGCATCATGCCGTGGGCGTCATGTGGAACATCGAAGACTGGACCCTGCAGCGCTAGACGCCGCGGGAAGATGTTTCTGACGGGGGTGCCGTCGTCCGCAGGCCGGACGCGGTGCCCCCGTCGTCTGCCGTCCTGCGGCCCCCTGTCCCGAACCTGACGCGCCGCACCGGCCGGATGGCCCGCCGGGAAAAAACGCGGGCGCGGCTGCCGTTCCCGCGCCGTACGCTGTCCGGCACCCTTCTCCAACCTCAACCCCATCCCTGCCATGACGCCCCTGCTGCAACTGGAAGACCTGCACATCAACTTCGCCACCCCCGCCGGACAGGTACAGGCCGTGCGCGGCGTCGATCTGGAACTGCACGCCGGGGAGACCCTGGCCATCGTGGGCGAATCGGGCTGCGGCAAGTCCGTGCTTTGCCGTTCCATCCTGCGCCTGCTGCCGGACAATGCCCGCATCTCGGGCCGCATCCTGCTGGAAGGCCGCGACATCGTGCCCTGCAGCGAGCGGCAGATGCGCGCCGTGCGCGGCCCGCAGGCCGCCATGCTCTTCCAGGATCCCATGGCCAGCCTCAACCCCACCCTGCCCGTGGGCGACCAGATCATGGAGGCCCTGCGCCGCCATCGCCGCATGCGCCCGGAGCAGGCCCGGCAGCGGGCCCTCGAACTGCTGGAGCTGGTGGGCATCGACGATCCCGAGGCGCGCATGCGCCTGCAACCGCACTATTTTTCCGGCGGCATGCGGCAGCGCTGCGTGCTGGCCATCGCCCTGGCCCTGGGCCCGCGCATCCTGCTGGCCGACGAGCCCACCACCGCGCTGGACGTGACCGTGCAGGCCCGCATGCTGGATCTGCTGCGCGACGTGCAGCGCAAGACCGGCGTGGGCATCATCCTCGTCTCGCACGATCTGGGCGTGGTGGCCCGCGTGGCCGACAGGGTGGCCGTCATGTACGCGGGGCGTCTGGTGGAGACCGGCAGCGCCGCCGATGTCTTCTACGATCCCCGGCATCCCTACACCTGGGGCCTGCTGGGGGCCCTGCCCGCGCTGGCCGTGCGCAGCGGGCAGTTGCGGGGCATCCCCGGCATGCCGCCCAGCCTGCTGGACCCGCCGCCGGGCGATGCCTTTGCGGAGCGCAACGCCTGGGCCATGAAGGTGGACTACCAGCGCATGCCGCCCTTTTTCGAGGTCAGCCCCGGGCACAAGGCCGCCACCTGGCTGCTGCACCCGCAGGCCCCCAAAGTGGAGCCCCCCCTGCACATCACGCCGGGCCGGGGCAGTGCCAGCCTGTGCTGGACCGACAGCGCCCATGCGCTGGAGATGTCCGACAGCCGCTATGCCTTCGGAGAGGGCCACCAGCGCCTGCATGACCGTCTGGCCGCCCAACAGGGGACAGCCGCGGCAACCACAAAGGACCATGCGCACGGCCACGCCCCCGACGATGACGACCGCCCCCTGCTGGAATTGCAGGATCTGCGTCTGCACTTCCGTCCCGGCAGGGGCCTGACCGTCCGGGCCGTGGACGGGCTCGACCTTGCCGTCCGCCGGGGCGAGATGTTCGGTCTGGTGGGTGAATCCGGCTGCGGCAAGTCCACGCTGGCCCGCGCCGTCATGGGCCTGTATCCGCCCACCACGGGCCGCATCCTCTTCGACGGGCACGACATCCACGACCAGGCCCCGCACCTGCGGCAGGAACGCCAGCGCCAGATGCAGATCATCTTCCAGGATTCCTCCGCGGCCCTGAACCCGCACATGCGCGTGGAAGACATCATCGCCGAGCCCTTCGTCATCCAGAACGTCTTCCGCGATGCCCGCCAGCGCCGGGAAGAAGTCGTCCGCCTGCTGGGGCATGTGGGTCTCGATGCCGGTTTCCTGGACCGCTATCCGGCCGAGATCTCCGGCGGCCAGCGCCAGCGCGTGGCCATCGCCCGCAGCGTGGCCCTGGAGCCGCGCTTCATCGTGGCCGACGAGCCCGTGGCCTCGCTGGATGTCTCCATCCAGGCCCAGATCATGGCCCTGTTCCGCCATCTGCGGCAGGGGCACGATTTCACCTTTTTGTTCATCGCCCACGATCTGGCCATGGTGCGCTACCTCTGCGACCGCGTGGGCGTCATGCGTCACGGCCGTCTGGTGGAGCTGGCCCCCACGGAAGAGCTGTTTGCCCGGCCCCTGCATGCCTACACCCGGGCCCTGCTCTCGGCCATGCCCGTGCCGGATCCCCTGTTCGAGCAACGCAAGGAGATCCTGCCCTGTCCTGATGACGAAAGCGACGGCACGTGGCGGGAGGTCCATCCCGGCCACTGGCTGCGTGGCTGAGTGTCGGGCGGGGAGGAAGGTGTTTGGGAGAGTTGTGGGGGAAGGGGCGTTTTTGGTAAAAACTGCCCCTTCCCCCACGCCCCCATCCCCGAAAAAACTTTTGCTCTGGTGATGTCGCCTGTCCCCGCCGCTGTCCGGAGGGCAGGGATGGCGCTGTGTTCCCGGCATGGGCACGAAAGGGAACAAGAGAGGAAAAGCTGGAAGACCGCTCCATGGTGAGCGGCTTTTTTCGTGGTGGACACCGGGAAAGGGCAAGACCTGATGTTTCAATCCACAGTCGCCCCATCCGCCGACTGAGCTTTAGCCGTTGCGACGCAGGAAGCTACGGATAAAGACAGCAATGTGTTACGCGGCAAGACAGCCCATGAAAGCGCTGTCGCTATCCGTAAGCCCGCTGGTGCGGGCAACGGCTACCGCCTCCGCAGCCAACGGACAGGGGTCGTGCGGACTGTCCCCCTGAAGGGAGAGGTCTCAAACCACAAAGGAAATTTTAATAAAGAAGGCAGGTTGCCTGCCCCGGAACGGGCCGGAAGGAGAGGATGCCGGGCAAAGGCTGGAGACGGCGAAGAGGGGGCCTCAACGTAGCCTCCATCTCCTGTCGGCCACAGGGCATGAAAAAAGGGCGCCCGAGGGCGCCCTTTTTGTGTTTGATGGGGAAGGGGTTATTTTTTCAGCTCTTCTTCGATGGCCTGCCGCATCTCGGGCGAGATCTTCGGATCCTTGAGGCCGGCCTCCCAATGGGCGCGCCCCTTGTCCTTCTGCTGCAGGAAGTAGCTGTAGAGCACGCCCAGGCTGTAACGCACCGTGGCGTCGTCCCGCAGGGCCACCACCTTTTCCAGGGTCGCGGCCGCTTCCTGCGGCTTGCCCTGATTGTGCAGGATGACGCCCAGCATGTAGAGGGGCTGGGGATCGTTGACGTCCAGAGCCACGGCGCGCTGGGCAAAGGTGGCTGCGGCGTCCCATTCCTGGGTGGCCATCAGGTGTTCGGCCAGATGCATCAGGGCATCCTTGTTGGTGGGCTCGGCGGCCACCTTCTGCATCAGGCTGGCCAGCAGGTTCTGTTCCTGTCCCATGCCCTGCGGGGCCGTGGGACGTTCGGTCACCAGGTGCGGATTGCTGACACGTTCCTTGATGGTGACGCCCAGCATGACCAGCAGGCTCAGGCCCAGCAGCAGGATGATGGCGCGGGCGGTGAAGGAAAGACGGCTATCAGTCATGCAGGATCTCCATCTGGCGCAGACGGGCATCCAGACGCCGCTGGGCACAGCCCATGAAGACCAGGTACGCGGCCAGACCCAGCCAGACGGCGGCACCGGCCGCCACCAGCCACAGGAAATTGCTGTCCATAGGGCACTCCTTGAAAGCGGGGATCCCGCTTGTATCCGTTGAAAACAGGGCTCACCGAGCCCGGACGGAGCACGGCTCCGCCTGTCCGCTCCCCGGGAGCGGCGCATCCGCGGCCGTCATCCCGCCGCATACGGCGGACGGGACAGGCCGGGGACCGAAAATCAGTCTTCCGCCTGCAGGCGCAGGCTGTCCAGCCGGTCGCGCAGGCCCAGCTGGCGGGTGCGCAGCCACACCAGGCCCGCCCAGAACAGGCCCATGGCCGCCACACAGGCGATGGCGGTCAGCTTCATCTCAGGTTCCAGCCCGCCGCCCTTGGAGGCGAACACCGCCGGATGGATGGAGCGCCACAGCCGGGCCGAAAGGAAGACCAGCGGCACGTCCAGAAAGGCCACCACGCCCACCACGGCGCAGATCATGCGCTTGCGCTGGGGCGGCAGGTCCAGGCCGCGCAGCACCAGATAGCCCGCATAGATGAACCACATGACCAGCGTGGTGGTCAGGCGGGGATCCCACGTCCACCAGACGCCCCAGGAGCGGCGGGCCCAGATCATGCCCGTGACCAGGGCCAGACCGGCCAGCAGCACGCCCACTTCGGCAGCGGCCGCGCAGACGCGGTCAGCGGCCGGGGAACGCCGGATCAGGTAGACGATGGACGCCACGAAGACCACCAGAAAGCTGATGAGCGCCCACCAGGCCAGCGGCAGATGGGTATAGAAGACCTTCTGCATCAGGCCCAGCTGGGCTTCCACAGGGGCATAGAAAAAGATCAGCCACTGGCACACGGCCAGGGCCGCACCGCCCAGCAACACCAGCAGCAGGGGCCACACGGAAAAGGCGCGTTGCATCATTCGTCTCCCGAATACATGAAGCCGAACAGCAGCAGTCCGGCAGCCAGAAAGACACCGTCGAAGGCGGCGGCCAGCCCTATCCACGAGGCCGGGCCGTCAGGCGCGGGCGCACCGAACACCTGGGCCGCCACGCCGATCCCCGCCAGCAGCAGGGGCACCAGCAGGGGGAAGAGCACGATGCTCAGCAGGGACTCGCGCGCCGCGCCGCCCAGCGAGAGCGCGCCCAGCAGCGAACCCAGGGCGCACATGCCCACGTCCACCAGCAGCGTGCCGAGGCCCACGGGCCAGAGCGCGCCTATCTCCTGCGACAGGAAGACCACGGCGGCGGGCAAAAAGAACATCTGGGCCACCAGCAAGAGCAGCAGCCCGGCCAGGGCCTTGCCCAGCCACACGGCCTGTATGGGGGCCGGGGCCAGCAACAGGCCCAGACGCGCGCCGTTGGCCTCTTCCAGCGCATAGAGCGTATTGAAGATGAGCACCTGACAGAAGGCCGAGCCCAGCCAGAACACGGCGCCCGCGCCTTGCGGGCTCATGCGTTCGCCCACGCCCTGCGACAGGCTGAACACGAACAGCAGCAACAGGCCCAGCAGCAGGCCCTGCACCAGCCCGCTGCCGCGGGTGAAGGTCAGCAGCAGGTCCTTGCGGGCCACGGTCAAGGCAAAGGATATCATGCGGGAACCTCCCCGGCAGTGGGCGCCGCCACATCCCCCGTGGCCGCGTTGAGCACGGAATCCACGGCGACAAGGCCCTGCGGCGGCCCGTCATAGGCCAGGCGGCGGTTCTCCAGCAGCAGCAGGCGGTCGGCCAGGGGGCTGTCGCCCGCCAGATCGTGGCTGACCACGATGACGCAGGCCCCGCGCTCCCGGGCGGCCAGCATCTCGCGCCGCACCAGGGCCATGGAATTGACGTCCAGGCCGGTGCCGGGCTCGTCCAGCAAAACAAGGTCCGCGTCCAGCAGCAGCACCCGCGCCAGATTCAGGCGCTGGGCCATGCCGCGCGAGAACACCCCGGCCCGCTCTTCGGCATGGGCGGCCAGCCCCACATGCTCCAGCAGGGCCAGGAGCTCCGCCCGCGAGGGGCGCAGGCCGTGGGCCCGGGCCCAGAACTGCAGGTTCTCCAGCGCGCTCAGGCCCGGATAGACGAAGGTGGCGTGCCCCAGATAGGCCAGGCGCGGCCCGTCTTCACGGGCGACGCCGCCCGCCCCCGTGCCGTCGAAGATGACCTCGCCCGCCGAGGGACGGGACAGGCCGGCGATGATGCGCAGCAGCGTGCTCTTGCCGCGCCGTTGCCCCCGGCCAGCAGGGTGATGCTGCCCGCCGTGAAGCGGCAGCTCACCCCTTTGAAGACCACCTTGAGGCCGTAGAGCTTGGCCAGGTTCTCAAGACGCAGCATGATGGCGGCCTCAGGCCTGCGGCCCGTTGTCGGCGGGAGCGTCGCTCCCCGCTTCGGGCGTCTGCTTTTTGCGGCCGCGGGCCAGCATGAGGAAGGGGAACAGGCACATGAGCGTGCCGCCTATCCACATCCAGTTGACCAGGGGCTCCACGCTGAAGCGGATCAGCACCGAGGCGTTCTCGTCCAGGCCCAGGAAGGAGGCATACAGCTCGTTGCCCAGACCGGGGACCACGTCCACTTCGGAGAACTGCATGGTACCGAACTTGTCGTACATGCGGCGCTGCGGCTTGAGCTCGCCCAGCAGCGTGTCGCCTTCATAGATCTTGAGGCGCGCTTCCAGATAGTCATGGTCCACGGCGCGGCCCTGCTGGGCCTCCAGCAGCTCCACGCGGTAGGCGCCGGCCTGCTGCACGCCCTTGCCGTTCTGGAAGAGCAGGTCGTATTCCTGCTTGTAGGGGCCGGAGAAGGCCATGCCCAGCACCAGCACCGCCAGGCCCACATGCAGGCCCGCGGCGCCGACGGCACGCCAGCCGCCCTTGCCCGGCAGGGAAGGCAGGCTGGCCAGCAGCCCGGCCAGACAGGCCACGGAGCCCGCCGCGGCCAGCAGGGCCACGGGCTGGCGATAGCCCAGGAAGAAGAAAGCGGCGCCCGAGGCCACGAAGGCCCCCAGAGCGAGCCAGAAGCGCGGCGCGTCACGCAGGCCGCCGTCCCAGCGCAGCCAGGGACAGACCATGAGCAGCAGCATGATGAGCATGCCCAGGGGCACGCAGACACGGTTGTAGAAATTGGCGTCCAGGCCGTGGGGCTCCGGCGTCCAGAGCAGGCTGATGACCGGCCACATGGTGCCCACGAGGATGATGACCGAAAGGGCCAGCAGCAGCCAGCAGACCATCACCAAAAAACCTTCGCGGCTGACGATGCCCGCCAGCTCGCGCCCGCGCGCGGGCACGGAGAAGGCCGCCCAGAAGGAGATCAGCAGGCCCCCCAGCACGAAGACCGTCAGGGGCGTGCCCACGCTGCCGTCACCGAAGGCGTGCACGGACTGCACCACGCCGCTGCGCACCAGATAGGTGGCGAAAAAGGCGGAGATGGTGGTCAGGCACATCAGGGCCACGTTCACGCGATGCAGCTTGTTGCGGCGCTCCTGCACGATGAGGGTGTGCAGGGCCGCCGTGCTGATGAGCCAGGGGATGAGGGAGGCGTTCTCCACCGGGTCCCAGGCCCAGTAGCCGCCCCAGCCCAGTTCCATGTAGGCCCACCACATGCCCAGGATGATGCCCGCGGTCAGGAAGGCCCAGGCCAGCAGGGTCACGGGGCGGGTCACACGGTGCCAGCCGTCCTCGCCCTCACCGCCGGAAAGGCTCTGGGCCAGGGCAAGACAGGCGGGCACGGTGAAGCCGCCGTAGCCCAGGAAGAGCAGCGGCGGGTGGAAGATCATGCCGGGGTTCTGCAGCAGGGGATTGAGGCCGTTGCCGTCCGGCGGCACGGGCGACTGCATCTCGAAGGGATTGCTCCAGCAGGAGAGGATCAGGGCGAAGAAGGCCATGATGGCGTAGAAGAAGCCCCAGTACCAGAGCCGCGTGGCGGGCGTCAGGCGCTTGTAGGCGGGCGTCAGGGCAAAGATGCTGCCGCTGATGGCCACGGAAAAGGCCCAGAACAGCATGGAGCCCGGCTGCCCGGCCCAGAAGGCCGTCAGGCGGTAGAAGGCGGGCAGCACACGGTCCGTGTAGCTGGCCACATAGACCAGGCTGAAGTCGTTCCAGAACAGGGCGTGCAGCAGCAGGGCCGCCGCCAGGGAAAGGGCGCCGGTGATGGCCCAGTGGACCTTTTCGATCAGCGCCAGGGCGTCGCCGCGCTGCTGCCAGAGCTGCAGAAGCGCCAGCGCACTGCCGCCCAGAGCACAGATCAGGGTCAGCAGCTGCATGGCATAGGCAATGAAATACATGGGGCTCCTTTGGGCACGCCACGACCAGCCATGGCGGCACATTTCCGGTGAGGACGCGACCGGCCCCGAGGCCCGGCCGTGCGTCAGGAAGGGTACGGCCTGCGCCGCCCTAGCTCTTGCGGTTTTCCTTCTGGTACTTGGAAGGACACTTGGTCATGAGGGTCTTGGCCATGAAACGGCCGTCGGGCTGCAGGCCCCCTTCCACGATGACCTCGGCGCCCGCCTTGAAGGTATCCGGCACGGCACCCTTGTAGACCACGGGCAGGGTCAGGCCCGCATCGTCCTTGTCCTGCAGCAAAAAGCTGGCCCCGGGGCCGTCCACGTTCTTGAGCAGGTTGTCGGGGGCCACGGTGCCGAACAGGCGGGCCGCCTGCAACTTGTCGGCCGTGGCGGCCCTGGCTTCGGAGACGTTGAGGAAATAGACGGTATTCTCCGACAGGCCGGAAAAGACCAGATAGCCCAGACCACCCAGGAACAGCAGGGCGGCCACGAGATACATACAGGTGTTTTTCTTGCGGGGCATGGGGTCTCCTTGCATGAAAAAACGTGCCTTTCCCGGCACGAAGCTGCTGCATACCCTAGCACAACCCTGCCTTTTTGACAAGTAAGAATCGCTCCTGATAGGACAGCAAAGCCGCATGAATCCAGTGTGCGCGCACGCACACTCCGGCCCCTTCTGCCGGGTTGCCGATGGTATTCCAAAGGGTACCAGACAAGAAAACTGCCAAGCACTGCAGCGCATACGCTTGCGGAAGGCTCTTTCAGCCGGATACAAAAAAGCCGGGGCTCATCAGAGCCCCGGCTTTTTGCTGTCTGTGTTTCTGTGGCCAGAAACGAAAAAAGGGTCTGCGTTTCCGCAAACCCTGATTTCCTTTTTGGTGGAGCTGAGGAGAATTGAACTCCTGACCTCTTGAATGCCATTCAAGCGCTCTCCCAACTGAGCTACAGCCCCTCGGCAAGAAGGTACATTGCCAAAAAGCAGCCCCTCTGTCAACAAAAAAATCAAAAAAGTTTTTCCATCTCCCCACCACGGCAAAGGGCCGCCCCTCCTTCCCCGCCCGCACGGCTCCCGGCCGGGCCTTTCCTTCCCCGGCCAAAAGCGTATGCTGCGGCCATGAACCTCCTCTATCTCACCGACGTATTTTGTCCCTGGTGCTACGGCTTCGCGCCGGTCATGCGCCGCCTGGCTTCACGAGCTGGAACAGATGGAGGCCTTCCAGATGGCCTTCTATGCCCAGGGCCGTGATGTCATGGCCGCCGGGGAACAGGCTGCCATCGCGGCCGCCTGGCTGCCTGCGGGGACGCCCGCCGACGCCCTGGCCGCCGCCATGGCGGACCCCGCCATCCGGAGCGCCGCCCGGCATGACGCCGCCGAAGCCGAGGAGGTCATGGGCGAATTCCTCCTTTATCCGACCCTGTATCTGGAGCACGACGGCCAGCGCACCCTGCTGGCCCGCGGTTACAGCGACTACGCCGGCGTCCGGGCCAAGCTGGACGATGCCCTGCGCGGTGTCCGCGAAAGCCCCGTCGCCCAGGGCGCGGCCTGCGGCCTGGACGGCAAATGCTGTTTTTAGGGCAATGATGCTTCGTTGCGAGGGAGAAAGGCGTTTTTTGGACAAAAACTGCCCCTCCCCCTCTCAAACTCTCCCCCGCCCCGAAAAAACTTTCTCCGGTCTGACCGGCCGGTCCCCGTCACTGGCCGGAGGAGCCGCCATCCGGGCATGGACCGGGACGACCCGGCATGACGGACAGGTATGGGAAGCGGGCAGCTCCCCGTCTGCGGGATTTTCTGTTTCAGGATATGTGATGCAGCCAGGCCGCTGCCAAACAAAAAGCCCTCCGCGAACGGAGGGCTTTTTGTTTGCTGGTGTACCGGCCGGCTAGCAGCCGTACTTGGCTTCGATCTCGGCGGCGGCTTCTTCCACACCGGCCTGCATCTTGGCGCGGGCGGCGCGGATCTTTTCATCCAGCGCGGGATCGGCCACGGCCAGGATCTGGGCGGCCAGCCAGGCGGCGTTGCGGGCACCGGCCTTGTCCATGGCCACGGTGGCCACGGGGAATCCGGGAGGCATCTGCACAGTGGCGAGCATGGCGTCCATGCCGCCCATCAGGCCGCCGGAGACCGGGATGCCGATGACGGGACGGGTGGTGCGGGCGGCCACGGCACCGGCCAGGTGCGCGGCCATGCCGGCGGCGCAGATGAAGACCTTGGCGCCGGCGGCTTCCTGTTCGCGCAGGATCTTCTCCGTGCGCTCGGGGGTACGGTGGGCGGAGCTGACCGTGAAGAGATAGGAGATGCCCAGCGAACGCAGCACGTCCACGCAGGGGCTGACCTTTTCTTCATCGGACTTGGAGCCCATCATGATGACGACTTGAGCCATAGATGTTCCTTTATGGCGGCATAAGGCCGCGGTTGCTTACTTTTCTTCCTGCGCCAGCTGTTCCAGACGGCGGATGCCCTTCTGGCCGATATCGCTGCGGTGGAAGCTCTTGTCCATGCGGATGGCCTTCACGCCCTCATAGGCACGGGCCTGGGCGTCGGCCAGGGTATCGCCCAGCGCGGTCACGCAAAGCACGCGGCCGCCGCTGGAAAGGGTCTTGTCGCCGTCCATGCTGGTGCCGCTGTGGAAGACCTTGACGCCGGGCAGGGCGTCGGCTTCGTCCAGACCTTCGATGACCATGCCCTTGGGATAGGCGTGCGGATAGCCTTCGGCGGCCACCACCACGCCCAGAGCGGTCTGGGAGGTGTGGGTGAGGCTCTCGGGACGGAGCTTGCCCTCGATGCAGTCCAGCATGATCTGCACCAGATCGCCTTCCAGACGCATCAGCAGGGGCTGGCATTCGGGGTCACCGAAACGGGTGTTGTATTCCAGCACCTTGGGGCCGTTCTCGGTCATCATCAGACCGGCATAGAGCACGCCCACGAAGGGATGGCCGTCCTTGGCCAGCGCGGCCAGGATGGGACGGATGACCGTATCGGCCATGGCTTCGGCCTCGTTGTAGGGCAGGATGGGGGCGGGGCTGTAGGCGCCCATGCCGCCGGTATTGGGGCCCTGGTCGCCGTCATAGGCGGCCTTGTGGTCCTGGGCGGAAGGCAGGGGCACGGCGGTCTTGCCGTCGCACAGGCACAGGAAGGAGGCTTCCTCGCCCACGAGGAACTCCTCGATGACGAGCTTGGCACCGGCGGCACCGTGCGCACGCTTGCACATGATGTCGTCCACGGCATCCAGGGCTTCCTGGGTGGTCATGGCCACCACCACGCCCTTGCCGGCAGCCAGGCCGTCGGCCTTGACCACCAGGGGGGCGCCCAGTTTGACCACGGCGTTCTTGGCTTTGTCGGGATCGGTGAAGACCTGGCTGTGGGCCGTGGGCACACCGGCGCGGTTCATGACGTCCTTGGCGAAGGCCTTGCTGCCTTCCAGACGGGCACAGTAGGCATCCGGGCCGAAACAGGGGATGCCGGCCTCACGCATGCGGTCGGTGATGCCCTTGGTCAGGGGCAGTTCGGGACCGGGCACCACCAGGTCGATCTTTTCCTTGCGGGCCAGTTCCACCAGACCGTCCAGGTCTCCGGCGTCCACGGCCACGTTGATGGCGCCCTCACGGGCCGTACCACCGTTGCCGGGGGCCACAAAAACTTCACTTACCCGAGGGCTCTGCTTGAGCTTCCACACCAGGGCGTGCTCACGCCCGCCAGAACCGATAACCAGGATGCGCACAACCTCTCCTCCCTGAAAAATAGACATACGGAAAACTTTCCGGCAGCCGGAGCTGCTGAAAAAGCCCCGTCCCGTGCCGCTGCGACACGGAACGGGGCTGCATCCTCTTACGTGTTAGTAGTTGGGGGTCACTTCAAAATCGCTGAGGTCGGCAGGAGCGTTGGGGTTCATCTGCGACACGTCCAGCGGATAGGCGGTGACGATGCACTGACGGCTGCCCACACCCAGATCGGGCGAGGTGTTCAGGCCCACCACCAGGTCCAGGACGCCGTCGTTGTTGAAGTCGGCCAGGTCCACGGCCGCCACGGAACCGCGGATGCGGCGGGTCTTCCACTTCAGGCCCAGGCCCACGCCATCCCAGAACAGGGCGTGCACTTCGCCCTGGGGGAAGTAGCGGTAGCGGTCGAAGATCTGGGCCGCCGTGGAGATGGGCTTGTTGACCAGCAGGGTGTATTCGCCGGTATGGCCGATGTCGGCCACGATGAGGCGCATGGGGGCAAAGTACTTGCTGGGCATCTGGTAGTTGCGGTCCACGCCCAGGCCCGGCATGCCCTTGTAGTGTTCCATGCCGGTGGCGGAACCGGAGAAGCGTTCCATGGTGGTATGGATCAGGGTCTGGTTGGCGCCCTGGAAGATCTTCAGGCGTTCGTCGTCGGTCAGCATGACCAGCTGGTCACCGTTCTTGCCGGGGAGCCAGGCCACGTTGAAGACGTTGGCCCCGCTGGGCAGGTTGATGCGCTGGCCCAGCCCATAGGAGCCGTTCTGCTTGACCATGATGTGCACGCCGGGGGCGAACAGCTTGATGGAGTCCCAGCCCTGGCCCACCAGCGTGGGCTGGTAGGAAGGCGGCAGGTTGATGACGCTGGCGAAGTAGGAGCAGCGCTTGGCCACTTCCGTGAACTTGTTGCCGCGGAAGCCGTAGAAGTAGGTGTAGGGGCGGTTGTTCTCTTCTTCGAAGGTGGCCACCACCAGATCCTTGGCGCCGTCGCGGTTGAGGTCGATGGCACGCATGGAGAAGTTCAGGTTGCTGCGGGAGATGGTGATCTCGCCCAGCTTGCCCAGACGGCCGTCGTTGCCCCACTTGTAGATGACCAGGCGATGGTCGTGCAGGATAGCGATCTCGTTGCGGCCGTCACCGTTGAAGTCGGCCACGGCCATGTCCACCATCTCGTCCTTGAGGCGCTGGCTGCGGATGCGGGAACCGTCGGCGGAGTTGCCCTGATAGCGGAACTGGGGGTTCAGGTAGGATTCCGTCTGGCCGGTCTCGTTGCGGATGATGTCCGAACGGCCGCCGCGGCTGGCAGCGGCGGCACCGGCGACGCCCAGCACCTCGGAGGAGAAGGCGCCCGCGAGGCGCTGCACCGTGGCGTTCAGGGCGCTCATGGGGCCCTGGGCCGTATTGGTCCAGGTGGAGCCCTTCTTGTCCACGCTGTTGAGGACGATGGTGCAGTCATTGCCCATGACGCTCACCGTGCCCCACAGGGCATAGTCGGCACCGCCGATGAACTTGCGGGCTTCGGCGGCGGAGCCGGCCGCACGGGGACCCATGGTGCCCGTAGCGCCCGTGGCACTGAGACGACCCATCAGCGTGGAAGGCACAGCCTTGGACAGGTAGCTGTAGTTCTGGGGCGCGTGCACCTCAAAAGGCAGCAGCACGAAAGACTTTGCCTGGGCAGCCTGGGCCTGGAGGCCCATCACCAGCATCAGGCAGGCGGCAAACGCCAGCTTCATGGCAAATTTCATTCAAAATCTCCTTGCAGTTCTCTGCGTACGTCGACCGCCCTCGCACAGGAGGGCTCGCCCGGCCGGGGTCTCTGCCGCTGTCGCGGCAGGTGCCGTACGGCCTGCGGCACCGGAACTATAGCGACACTTGGCCTGCCGCGCAACTTGAAAGCCGTATCCGCTGTTCCGGCGCGGCCCTGCGCTCCTTCGGCCCCCTGCCGCGGACGCTCTTGCCCCCTCCAGACGGAACAGATAAGAAAGGCCCATGAGTACCGCCAATCCTTCCCGCCCCACGGGGCGTTCCTTTCGTCTGGTCTGCCCTCCGGAGCAGATGCCGCAGGTGGAGAGCCTGCTGCGCGCCCAGGGCTATGAGTTCGAACCCGAGCCGTTCTCGCCCTTCTGCCGCCGCCTGCTGTGCGAACCGCGGCCGCTGGGCTCCTCGCTGGCCGCCTTTTTCGGCTACATCTATATCCAGGACAGGTCTTCCATGCTGCCGCCCCTGGCCCTGGCGCCGCGGCAGGGCGAAGCCGTGCTGGACATGTGCGCGAGCCCGGGCAGCAAGACGGGCTTCCTGGGCCAGCTCACCGGCCCCGACGGCTTCGTGCTGGGCAACGAGCTTTCCCGCGCCCGCCTGGCCACCCTGCGGGCCAACCTGCACGCCTGCAACCTGCCGCATGTGGGCACCTGCTCCTTCGAGGGCCAGGCCCTGCCCCTGACGCCCGGCACCTGGGACGCCATCCAGCTGGATCCCCCCTGCTCCGGCTGGGGCACGGTGGAAAAGAACCCCCAGGTCCTCAAGCTCTGGCAGGGCGACAAGCTCAAGGGCCTGGTGGGCCTGCAACAGCTGCTGCTGGCCCATGCCGCGCGCCTGCTGCGCCCCGGCGGCCGCGTGGTCTTCTCCACCTGCACCACCAACGATGACGAGAACGAAGCGCAGGTGCGCTTTGCCGAAGAAGAGCTGGGACTGGTGCGCGAACACCTGACGCCCTTCGAGGGCTTCGTCTGGGAACAGCGCCCCGGCGGCGAGGACACCCTGCGCGTGGACGGCGAACGCTCGGCGGCCCAGGGCTTCTATGTGGCCCTGCTGCGCAAGCCCGCGGACGCCCCCCTGCCCGAACTGCCGCCCCTCTCCGCCGAGCCCGATGCCCGCACGGCCGCCCGTAACGCGGCCCGTGGCCGCAGCCGTCGCGATGCCCGTCCTGCCCTGCCCCAGGGCCAGGTGGTGCCCCGCAGCGCCCTGGCCGGGCCCTGCTGCGATCCCGACCGTCTGCCCGCCGGTGAGGCACGCATCTACGGCGAGCAGGTGCGCTTCATCCCGGCCCATGCCGACCTGCTGCTGCCGCAGGGCTTCACCTGGCAGGGCGCCCTGCTGGGCCGCATGGCAGGCGGCCGCCTGCACATGGCGCCCCGTCTGCGCTGCCTGCTGCCCGCCGTCCCCGACCCGGCGCACAGCCTGGTGCTGGACGACATCAGCGACATCACGGCCCTGCTCAGCGGCCAGAGCCGCCAGACCGGCCTTGCGGGCAACGAGGCCGCCCTGTGGTGGCGCGACCTGCCGCTGGCCCGGATGATGCTCAAACAGGGCCGGGCGACCCTCAGTTTCAACTAGGCCCGGCACAGGATGCCGGACAGGGCCGCAGGCAGGGCAGACTTGCCTCTTTACCTGCCTGCGGCTACTCTTGCCCCCACTTTCACAGCGCAAGGAACAGCGCACAGGACGAAGCCGCCGTGACGGCGGCACTTTCATGCACGCAGAGGAGCGATCATGGCCAAGAAGAAGACTTCCCAGCAGCCCGCGCCGGTCAAGGACAAGCCCCAGGCCCCCGCACAGAATCAGGCCCGGACGGCGGCCCCGGCCCGAGTCACCACCGTTTCCCTCACCACCTGTCTGGTCAGCGTGGTGGTGGCCCTTGCCCTGGGCCTGTGCATCGGCAGCATGCTGCCCGGCTTCATGGACAGCCGTCAGGCCCCCGCTCCCCGGCCCCAGGCGGCCGCTCCGGCCCAGCAGCCCGCGCAGCAGCAGGCGGCCCCCCAACAGCAGGCCAAGGCCGGCCTTTCCCCCGAACTGAACAGCGCCCTGCTCAAACTGCAGGAAGCCGTGGTCAAGGAACCCAACAAGGCGGAGAACTGGATCAAGCTGGGCAACTTCCAGTTCGACAACCAGAACCCCTCCGCGGCCGTCACGGCCTATGAGAACGCCCTGCGCCTGAAGCCCGGCAATGCCAACGTCCTGACCGACCTGGGCATCATGTACCGCGAGCTCCACCGCTTCGAGGATGCCCTCAAGGCCTTCCGCGAGGCGGAGCGCGTCCAGCCCGGGCACAGGAACGCCCTGTTCAATCAGGGCATCGTCCTTTACTACGACCTCAAGCGCAAAGACGAGGCCGAAGCCGCCTGGCGCAAGCTGCTGGCCGCCGATCCCAACGCCCACGCCCCTGACGGGACGCCCGTCTCGGAGCTGATCAAGCATCTGCACTGATCCGGTTCCGGCTGCCCCGCCCCCGGGCCGGGGCAGCCCACCGGCCCCTGTGCCTTCCGTGGTCCGCAGACCACCGGTCCGCTCTTCCCGTCCCCGCTGCCGTCCCGGTATTTCCCGGGCCGTCTCCCCCGTGGCGGAGATGTTCCTCAAGGTAAAAAAGCATGACGTACCCCCTTCTTCCCCTACAGGCCGGCTCCCGAAGGCTGGCCCTGATCGTCATTCCGCTCCTGCTCGTCCTGAGCCTGGCCGCCACCTGTCCGGCGGTCCCGACACCGCCCCCGGCCCCCGCGCCCACGCCCGCCCTGCCCGTGAGCCTGTCCGCGACGCCTCAGGGCACCGCCGCGGGACAGCTGGGCATCCTGCCCTACCTTTCGGCTTTTCTGGATACGGACGGCGACATGAGCGTGGAAGAAGTGGCCACGCCGGGCATGATGCCCTCTTTCCAGCCGCTGCATCCCAGGACCCTGCCCCGCAGCAGCGGCGTGACCTGGCTGCGTCTGGAGATCCCCGCCGCCGGGACGGAGCGCACCGAGTCCCTGATGCTCGACCTCGGCCAGGGCGTCCCGGCCGGAGCCGTCCTCTATACGCCCGACATCGACCCGCTTTCCCGCCAGACCACCTGGCAGGAGAGCCAGGCCAACTGGCGCAACCTGCTGCCGCTGCCCCTGCCCGCGGAAACGCCGCAGGTCTGCTTCATCCGTCTGGACGGACAGCCGCCCCTCTGGTTCGCGCCCACCCTGCGCAGCCTGGACAATCTGGCGGGCGCGCCGGAAAGCCTGCTCGGCCCCGGCGTCATGCTGGCCCTGGCCGTGGTCATGCTGCTGGCCCTGCTGCGCGGCATCACCGAGCGCGGCCAGTGGCGCTTCTGGACGGCCCTGTATGTGGGCGCCGCCCTGACCCATGCCGTGCTGGGCGGGCCTGACCTGGGTGCCGGCAACATCACGCCCGCCGACGCCGTCAGCGCCATGGCCCCCGGCCTGGCCCTCATGTTCCTGGCCCATCTGGCCCGGCACCTGATGCAGACCGCCAGCCATTCCCGCCTGCTGGACATCCAGTACCTGCTGCTTTCCCTGCCCGGCGCCGTGCTGGCCCTGCTGCCCCTCTGGCCCGACTTCAGCTGGCTGGGGCGCTTCCTGCCGCTCTGGCCCATGCTGGCCCTGATCTTCGTGCCCACCACGCTCGGCGCCTGGCTCATGGGCGTGCCGGGAGCCCGCCGTTTCCTGCTGGGCTGCCTCGTGGCCGCACTGGGGGCCGGGCTGGCCGTCCTTGACCTCGGGACGCTGCTCCCGCCCTTCGTCCAGGGCACCCTGCCTCTGTGGGGGACGGCCCTCAGCGCCCTGATCATCGCGGGCATGAGCGCCCCCGGCCGTGAAGCGGGCACCTCCGCCGAACCTGCCGATCCTCTGGCACCGGGCCGCCCCGCCCGGAACCAGACCATCACGGACCCCAACCTGCGCCTGCTGGATACCGACGGCAACACCCTGCCGCTCATGACCGGCCTCAGCCAGCCTGCCCCCGCTCCGGCAACCGTGGAAGCCGAAAGCGCCTCCGCCACGGCCATCCGGCGTCTGGAGCAGGCCCTTGCCGCGCCCCTGCGCGAGATCGTGGAACAGGACCGCCAGCTCGAACAATGCGCCCTGCCCCATGATGTCCGTTCCCGTGTGGAGAACATGGGCCGCCGTGCCCGGCAGGCCCTGAGCCTGCTGCACGACCCGGCCGGGGATGCTGCCGCACCCGCGGCACCGGCTCCCGCGGATACGGCCCGCGCTGAAAAGCGTGTCTTCGATCTGCGCAAGACGCTGCGGCAGGCCCATGACACCTGCCGCCCGCTGGCGGAAAAATCCGGCATCGCCCTGGGCTGGCATGTCCCGGCCGACCTCGAACAGCTTTACGAAGGCCCCGCCGGGGAACTGGAAGACGTCCTCCGCCTGTTGCTGGAAGATGCCCTGCGGGCCACCAAGGGGGGCAAGATCCATTTTGCCGTGCGTCGTGTGCCGGACAGCAAGCACCCCGGACATCTGCTCTTCCAGGTGCGCGACACGGGCACGGGCCTGCCCCCGGAGCAGCGTTCCGCATCGCTCCTGGCCCGTATCTGGGAACTCTCTTCGTCCCACGGCGGTTTCCTGGGCGTGGAGAGCGGCCCCCGCGGCACGTCCGTCATCTTCACCCTGCAGCTACATCTCCCGGAAGCTTCTGACGGCGAGGACCTGCCCACGGTCCTGGTCTGCGCTCCCGATGCCGCCACCCGTCACGAGCTGGGCGCCATGCTGCGCGACCTGCCCTGCACCTGCCACGAGACAGGCACCCTGGCCCACGGTCTGGCTGCCGGGGCCCGCAAGGGCCGGACACCGGCTGCCGTGCTGCTGGTCTGCGGCCCCGAGGCTTCCGTGGACGCCGCGCCGCTGCTGCGCCGCTACCACAGCCTTGCCGAAAGGACCGGCCCCTTCGGCGCCGTGGCCCTGACGCCCGACCAGAGTCAGTGGGATGCGCTGGCCCATGCCGGTTTCAGCCATGCCCTGACCCTGCCCGTCTCGGAAGACGCCCTGCGCGAGACCGTGCTCGAGATCCTGGGCAGCCATGACGATGTGGCCGACCTGGGTGCGCCCCTGCCCGAGACCAGACAGGCCGATGCCCCCCTGCCCGACCTGTTCGGCCCCGCCGCGGCCTCCCAGACAGACCAGGGCATGCCCGACCTGCTCCTGTCCACCGATGATATCCCGCAGCAGACGGCCCCGGCCGCTCCTGCCGCGGCAAGCGCGGATCTGCCGGACCTGTTCGCCGCTCCGGCGGCCGCTGCAGCGGATACGGCCCAGGCGGAACCCCTTCCCCTGACGGACGACATGCGCCTCGATATGCCCGCAGCACAGACCGCCCGGCCTGTGGCCGATGCTGTGCAGCCGGAGGAAGCCGCGCCCGCGGAGAGCCCTGTACAGGAAAACGAAAACGCTCCCGATGCGGCCGAAGACATCGCCCCGGCCCCCGCGCCTGCGGCGCCGGACTTCCCGTCCGTACCGATGCCGGAAACGGCGGAAACGAACGAGGCTGCCATGCCGGAAGCCCCGGTGAAGGAAGAAGGACCCGCCGCACCGGCGGCCGATATGACGCGGGAAGAGCCCCTGCCCCAGCAGGAGACGGCGGATGCTGATGCTCCGGCCGATGCCGCTGCTGAAACCCTGTCCGATGAAATGGACAGCACGGAAGAAGCTGGTGCGAAAGCGGTGGCCGACACTGACGTGACGCCCTCCGCACAGGACGAAGCCGCCGCGGTGCCCCCGAGCGCTCCGGCGTTCCCGGCTCCGGCCCGGGAGGCTGCGGCCGAGCAGACCCTGCCCGCTGATGACGTACAGACCGGCGACGCGTCTACGGATGCTGCCGAAGCGCCGGTGTCCGATGCCGTACAGCCGGAGGAAGCCGCGTCTGCGGACAGCCCTGTGCAGGAGAGCGAAAACGCTCCCGAGGCGGCGGAAGACGTCGCCCCGGCCCCCGCACCTGCGGCGCCGGACTTCCCGTCCGTGCCGGTGGCGGAAATGGCGGAAACGAACGAGGCTGCCATGCCGGAAGCCTCGGTGAAGGAAGAAGGACCCGCCGCACCGGCGGCCGATATGACGCGGGAAGAGCCCCTGCCCCAGCAGGAGACGGCGGCGGCTGCCGCTGCCCCGGCCGATGCCGCTGCTGAAGCCCTGTCCGATGAAATGGACAGCACGGATGAAGCTGGTGTGGAAACGGTGGCCGACACTGACGTGACGCCCTCCGCACAGGACGAAGCCGCCGCGGTGCCCCCGAGCGCTCCGGCGTTCCCGGCTCCGGCCCGGGAGACTGCGGCCGAGCAGACCCTGCCCGCTGATGACGTACAGACCGGCGACGCGCCTACGGATGCTGCCAAAGCGCCGGTGTCCGATGCTGCGCAGCCGGAGGAAGCCGCGCCCGCGGACAGCCCTGTGCAGGAAAATGAAAACGCTCCCGAGGCGGCCGAAGACGTCGCTCCGGCCCCCGCGCCTGCGGCGCCGGACTTCCCGTCCGTGCCGGTGGCGGAAATGGCGGAAACGAACGAGGCTGCCATGCCGGAAGCCCCGGTGAAGGAAGAAGGACCCGCCGCACCGGCGGCCGGTATGACGCAGGAAGAACCCCTGCCCCAGCAGGAGACAGCGGATGCTGCCGCTGCGGCCCCGGCCGATAACGCGACGGGAGCCACGGTCGACGAAAAGGAGCGCACGGAAGCTCCGGTCGCCGATGCACAGGCCGCCTCTGCCACGAGGGCTCCTGCCTTCCCGTCTGTCGAGGCGGCCGCCAGTCCCCTTGCCGGTGGCTATGTGAGCCCCAGCCTGCGCCATGCCGGTGAATGGGTCGGCGAGCCCATGCCCATCGGCACCCCGGTCGACCGTCCTGCCCCCCGGCAGGAGGAAACGGTATCCGCTCCGGTGGAGACCGTCGTCACGGTCCGCCCCCTGCGCCGGGACGTCAGCCCGGACGAGATCGCCCGCAAGCTGGGCAAGCCCAGTCTGGTGCCCACGGACAAATCGGCCCTCATCACGCCGCAGCCCCGCAAGAGCAGCAGTACCGGCCCGGCCGCCGGGACGCAGCCTGCCTTCCCCGGCGCACCTGTGGAAGAGGCGCCCCAGGCCGTGCCCGGCAGCAAGGACGTTTCCAGCCTGCCGGACATGACGCCGGACAGCACCACCCTTCTTGCCAGCGGCCGGGAAGAGACCAGCCGGACCAGGGCTGCGGCCAACACCCTGATGCGCTTCCTTTCCCGTTTCCACACGGGCAACGGCCAGCCCCAGGACAAGGAAGAAGCCAGGAGCCCGCAGGCTCCGGCCGCGACCGCGCAGGAACGGCAGGGCACACCGCGCCCCATGCCCAGGAAGGATGCTCCGCGGGAAGAGACGCCGGGAGCCACGGCGGACATCCCCGCCACGACCAATCCCTGGATCGAACGCCGCACGGCGTCCCGGCCCGTGCCGCCCATGCCCCAGCGGCCCCAGCCGCCGGACGACCCCGAGGATCCGTTGCCCGCTCTCATGTGGCGTATGGACAAATATCTGGCGGAGGCCGGTTATGCCCTGGAACAGCGCCGTCTGCATCTGGTGGCCGACGCCGCCGGACGCCTGGCCGCCGAGGCCGAGAGCTACGGTTTCCGGGTACTGGGCCGCATGGCCCGCTGTGTGGAGAGCGCCGGACGCGCCAAGGATCTGCAGGCCGTGACCGACCTGCTGCCCGAACTGGCCACGGCGGTGGAACGCCACCGCATCTCCATGGGTTCCTGATACGCATACCGGGGCCGGTCCTGCTGACCGGCCCTTTTTCGTTCCCGGCCCCGGCGCGGAGGCCGCGACAGGCCCTCTTGCACAAAGGGGCAAGTCGTGCCAGACTAAATCTTCAATGCCCACAAGGGCCATCTCTTATTTTATGCAAGGAGTCCACATGAGTTACGAACGTGTCCTTCTGCCCGTGAGCGGCAAGCATTCCGGAGAACGCGCCCTCAAGGCCCTGAGCCAGGCCAGGAAGCTTGATCCCAAGGAGATCATCCTGCTGCACGCCGTGGCGCCCAGCGTGGGATCCCCCATGCCCAACATCATGCGCGACCAGCAGGACATCGCCGTCAAGGCCGAAGCCCTCCTGGCTCCTCTCGCCGCCGAACTGGACAATGCCGGCATCCCCTATCAGACCGTCATCCGCCACGGTCTGCCCGTGGAGACCATCGTCAAGGCCGCCAAGGAAATGGACGCCGAAGCCATCGTCATGTTCTCGGACGGTCGTGACGACCTGACCGACAGACTGTTCGGTTCCATCACCGAGCATGTGCTGCGCAACACCCCGCTGCCCGTGCTGGTCGTCCGTCAGTAGGCCTTGCCGCGCTATCGTCATCAAAAAGCCTGTTCCCCGGAACGGGCTTTTTTTGATGACGGCGTCCCGGCCCCGGCAGGCTTGCACAAATCGGCCTGTCGTGCGACAATGCCTAGTTGAAATGCCCTCTGGGGCAATGCCATCCCAATCCAAGGAGCCCACATGATCTACCAACGTGTCCTCGTGCCCGTGAGCGGCAAAAATTCCGGCGAACGCGCTGCCAAGGCTCTGCGCCATGCCAAGACCCTGTGCTCCGGCGAGATCATCCTGCTGCATGTGACCGAAGCCCTGCCCAACCTGGTGGGCGGCGCTGCCCATACCGAACTGGAACGTTCCAATACCGCCAAGGCCGAGACCCTGCTGGCGCCGCTGGCCGATGCCCTGAAAAAGGAAGGCGTGGCCTGCCGCTATATCGTGCGTGAAGGCCTGGCCGCCGACACCATCGTCACCGTGGGCCATGAGGAAGGCGTGGACATGATCGTCATGTACACCGACGGCCGTGACGGCCTGGCCGACATGCTCATCGGTTCCATCACCGAGCGCGTGCTGCGCAATACCGACATTCCGCTGCTGGCTGTCCGCCGCTAGCGATCCGCCGTGCTGACACTGGGAACTTTAGGCCTTGTGGCAGCGCACCTTCTGTCCTGGGGGGCCGTCTGCCATGCCCTGCTCCACAAGCGCGATCCGCGCTCGGCGCTGGGCTGGATCGTGACGGTCCTTTTTTTGCCCGGCGTCGGCATCGTGCTGTACTGCCTGTTCGGCATCAGCCGTGCCGAAAGCCTGGCGGCCCGCCTTATGCGCAAGATGGCCGCCATCGAACCTGACTACGCCCACCATCCCGAAGTCGTCTGCCACCGGACGGCCATCGCGCCGCCGCAGGAATGGCCCCTGGAGATCCTGGGCCGCCGCCTGACAGGCCAGACCCTGTGCAGCGGCAACGGCATCCTGCCCCTGCGCAACGGCAACGAGGCCTATCCGGCCATGCTGCATGCCATCAACCGGGCCAGCAAGCAGGTCTTCCTCTCCACCTACATCTTCCGCGGCGGCAGCGTGGGCGAGAGCTTCACCGAGGCCCTGTGCCATGCCGCCCGGCGCGGCGTGGATGTGCGCCTGCTGGTGGACGGCTTCGGCGGCGCCGTCTATTCGCTGCGCAAACCCTGGAAGCGCATCCCCCAGGCCGGCGGCCAGCTGGCCCGCTTTTTGCCGCCCCGCCTTTTCCCGCCCAGCCTCAGCCTGAACCTGCGCAACCACCGCAAGCTGCTCATCTGCGATGATACGGCCTTTACCGGCGGCATGAACATCGCGGACAACCACATCCTCAGCAAGCATCCCGGCTGTGTGCAGGACCTGCACTTTCGCTGCGAAGGTCCCATCGTGGACCAGCTGCGCCGGGCCTTTTTGCTGGACTGGGGTTTTGCCACCGGCAAATTCGACCAGCGCAGCCTGCTGCCCAGCAGCAACATCATGTCCGGGGACAGCCTGTGCCGCATGGTCCTGGACGGCCCCGGCACCGAGGCCGATCCGCTCAATGACCTGTATTGCGGGGTCATCGGCAGCGCCCAGCATACGGTGCGCATCATGACGCCCTATTTCCTGCCGTCGCACGAGCTCATCGCCGCCCTGCGCAGCGCGGCCCAGCGCGGGGTCAGCGTGCGTGTGGTGCTGCCCGGCAAGAACAACCTGCCCTTCGTCCACTGGGCCAGCTTCCGCCTGCTGCCCGTCCTGCTGGAAGCGGGCGTGCGCGTGTGGTTCCAGCCGCCCCCCTTTGCCCACACCAAACTGCTGGCCGTGGACGGCTATTACTGCCAGATCGGTTCCGCCAACCTGGACGCCCGCAGCATGCGCCTGAACTTTGAGCTGAACATGGAGATCTTCGATCCCGAGTTCCATACCGCCATGGCCCTGCACATGGACATGACCATCGCCCGCAGCCGCGAAGTGACCCTGAAAGACCTGCAGGAACGCCTTTTGATCCTCAAACTGCGTGACGCCGCCTGCTGGCTGTTCTCGCCCTATCTGTAAAAAACAGGGCACGGCCTCCGGCCCCATCCGGTCGCGCGTTGCTGTCGATGCCCGTAAGGCCTCGTCGCCAACGGGCACGGCCTTACGGCCGCCTTCGGTCGCGCGTTGCTGTCGATGCCCGTAATGGCCTCGCGGCCAACGGGCACGGCCTTACGGCCGCCTTCGGTCGCGCGTTGCTGTCGATGCCCGTAGTGGCCTCGCGGCCAACGGGCACGGCCTTACGGCCGCCTTCCGGTCGCGCGTTGCTGTCGATGCCCGTAAGGCTCCATCCGTCGCCAACGGGCACGGCCTTCGGCCGCCATCCGGTCGCGCGTTGCTGTCGATGCCCGTAAGGCTCCATCCGTCGCCAACGGGCACGGCCTTCGGCCGCCTTTCGGTCGCGCGTTGCTGTCGATGCCCGTAAGGCTCCATCCGTCGCCAACGGGCACGGCCTTCGGCCGCCTTTCGGTCGCGCGTTGCTGTCGATGCCCGTAACGACACGCGTTTCCTGTTTCCATCCCGCACGTCACGCGGGACATCCCCCTTTCCTCATGCAACGAGCGTCTTCATCCCCATCCCCTGACAAAGCGCGCTGGGGAGAGGGAGGGGAGTTTGAGGGGAGGGAGGACCGCTCTCGCGCCAGCAGAGGGGTCCTTCCTCCCCTCAAGCCTTTTTGCCTCCAAAACGCAGAAACCCCGGCAGTTCCGCCGGGGCTTCGTCATCATATCAGTCCATATCAGGGCATCTGCCGCCCGGTCATGACCGGGACTGTTCCGCCTGTTCTTCCTTTTTTCTGCTGTTCCAGCAGACCGGCCGCCCGCAGGGCCTGGCGCCGCTGCCGGGCCATCTGGCGCAGGTCGGCCACGCTGTCGCTCTCGTCCATGATCTCGCTGCCGAGCATCTCCTCGAACACGTCCTCCAGCGTCACCACACCGGCAAGGCCGCCGTATTCGTCGAGCACGGCGAACAAATGTGAACGCGAGTGCAGCAGCTCCTTGAGCAGCTTGTCCAGGGTCTGGCTCTCCAGCACGAAGTGCAGGGGCTTCATGATCTCGGAGAGCGGCGTCTCGCCCTTTTCTTCCAGCAGGCAGTGGAGGATGGTGCGGCGGTCCACCAGGCCCACCAGATCCTCGTTGTCCTCGCCGTAGACGGGGATGCGGCTCACATGCCACAGGCGCGGGTTCTTGTAGGCCTCGGCGGCGGTCATGTCTTCGGGCAGGGAGAAGACCACGGTGCGCGGGGTCATGATGTCATAGACCCGCTTCTGGTCCAGGGCCAGGATGTTGCGGATGTAGGCCTCCTCATAGGCCTTGATCTGCCCGGCCTGACGCGACAGGCTGGTCACGGCGCGGATGTCGTCCTCGGAGATGTCCGGGCCGTTGGACGGCGGCGTCAGCAAACGGGTCAGCAGGCCCGTCAGCCAGATGACCGGGGTCAGCAGCTTGACCGCCACTTCCAGCGGCCGGGCCAGCACCACGGCGATGGAAGTGGCATAGGCCACGCCCAGGGTCTTGGGCACGATCTCGCCGAAGGCCAGGATGAGCACCGTGAAACCGGCGGCGAACAGGGCCGTGTATTCGGCGCCGAAAGCCGCCATGAAGGCCGCGCCCGCCACGGCGGAGCCCGCGGTATTGGCCACGGTGTTCAGGGTGAGGATGGCGGCGATGGGTTTTTCCACATTGCTGCGCAGGCGGAAGAGCACTTCCCCCACGGGCCTGCCGTCGTTGCGGATCTTCTCGATGGCTGACCAGGGCACGGCGTACAGGGCCGCCTCCGTCAGGGAACAGGTAAAGGAGATGACGACCGCGACACTGACAGCGAGAATCAGGGTGAGCATAGGTCCCTCGTGAAAAATGGAAAGCCGCCGCAAGGTATCCGGCGACTTGCATGAACGTGTCTCCGGCATATATCCTGTGCAGGCGGCCTTGGCAATGTGCCGCGTCAAAGGAGATGCCCATATGGAACGTCTTGCGGAGGAGATCCGACGAAGGGCCGGGGAGGCCGGCCCGCGACTGACGGCCCTGCGCCGTCACCTGCACCGCCACCCGGAACCGGCCTGGGGCGAATACCTGACCGCTTCGCTGGTGGCCCGTGCCCTGCAGGATGCCGGTTTCCGGCTCACCCTGGGGGCCAATGCCCTGCGGCCTTCGGCCCGTCCCCGCCAGCCCGAGGCGGCTTTCTGTACGGCCCAGAGCGGCCGGGCCCTCAACGAGGGCGCCGACCCCACCCTGGTGGCCTGCATGGCCGGCGGCCTCACGGGCTTGTGGGGCGACCTTGATCTGGACTCCCCCGGCACCCCTGAAGACGAGCGCGGCCCGCTGGTGGCCTTCCGTTTCGACATGGACGCCAACGCCGGCATCACCGAAGCCACGGACAAGGATCACTTTCCTGCGGCGCAGGGCTTCGCCTCCTGCCATGCGGGCTGCATGCATGCCTGCGGGCATGACGGGCATGTGGCCCTGGGCGTGGAACTGGCCCGCTTGCTGGGCGGCCTGCGGGACGAACTGTCACGCCACCTGAGCGGCCGCATCCGCCTGATCTTCCAGCCCGCCGAGGAAGAGGGCGAAGGCGCGCCCGGCATGGTGGCCGCCGGGGCCGTGGACGGCGTCCGGGCCCTGTTCGGCCTGCACCTGAGCATGCAGGCCAGCCGCAGCGGCGATCTGGTCTGCGGCACGGACAAATTCCTGGCCACCACCAATTTCGAAGTCTTCTTCACCGGCCAGAGCGCCCATGCCGGGCTGGCCCCGCACGAAGGCCGCAACGCCCTGCTGGCCGCCTGTACGGCCGTGACCAACCTGCTGGCCATCGCCCGCCACGGTCAGGGCGCCTCGCGTATCAACGTGGGCGAGATGCACGTCAACGAGACCCCCAACATCATCCCGGCCAAGGCCTGGCTGCGCGGCGAGACCCGCGGCGAGAACGGGGACATCAACGGCTACATGCTGGCCGAGGCCCGGCGCGTGGTGGACGGCGCGGCGCGCATGCACGGCTGCCGCAGCCGCTTCCTTTGCCAGAGCCACTGCCCGGGCGCCATGTCCAGCCCCGAGCTGGTGGATCTGGTGGAACGCACGGCCCGGGACATGGGCAGCTTCCGCGAAGTGCGCCGCAAGGCCGACTTCTGGGCATCGGAGGACTTTGGCTGGTTCATGAACAAGGTGCAGGAAGACGGCGGTCTGGCGGCCTATCTGCAGCTGGGTGCCGACAGGCCCGACGGGCATCACACCAGCCATTTCACCTTTGACGAGAGCGTCCTGCCCCGGGGCCTGGAACTGCTGGCCCGGCTGGCCGTGGCCGCACTGGCCCGGCGTCCGGACTGAGCCCGTGCCACAGGACAGGCCCATGAGCGCTCCTTCCCCATCCTGCCCCGATGACGCCGCAGCCCGGCGTCTGGCCCGCAGCATGGCCGTGGTCTCGGCCTTTTGCCTGACCGGCGATACCATGCTCTACATCGCCCTGCCCCTGTTCTGGCAGGAATGCGGCCTGACCGCGCTCTGGCAGGTGGGCGTGCTGCTGGCCGTCAACCGGCTGGTACGTCTGCCGCTCAACCCGCTGGTGCGCCTGCTCTATACCCGCATCGACCAGCGCACCGGCATGGCCCTGGCCGTGGTGCTGGCCGCCTCGACCACCCTGCTGTACGGCGTGGCCCAGTCCTTTGCGCTCTGGCTGCTGCTGCGCTGCCTCTGGGGCCTGGCCTGGACGCTCCTGCGCCTCGGCTCCCTGTTCGCCCTGATGGCGGCCTCCCGCAAGGACAATCGCGGCTATCTCATGGGCAGCTACAACGGCCTCGTGCGCCTGGGCAGCCTGCTGGGCATGATCGGCGGCGGCCTCCTGGCCGATCTGCTGGGCTTCTCCACCGTGGCCCTGCTCTTCGGCGCCCTGACGCTGGCGGGCCTGCCGCTGGCCCTGACCCGCATCCCCCGCAGTGGCCGCGCCACCGGAGCGGCAAGCCAGGCCGCCACGTCCCTGCTTTCGGGCCTGCACCTGCGCCACCCCGACATGCGGCGTGCCTTCATCACCGGACTGCTGGTGGCCCTGGTCTTCCAAGGCATCTACGCCGCCACCCTCAGCCGCATGGTGGCCCTGCACGTGGGCGAGCTGGCCCTTGCCGGCGGCCTCGTCATCGGTTGCGCCACCCTGGCCGGCACGTTGCAGGCCCTGCGCTGGCTCTGGGAACCGTGGCTGGCGCCGTGGTTCGGCCGCCTTTCCGACGGCCCGCGCGGCCGGGGCCCGGTGCTGTGCGCCTGCCTTGGCGGCGGAGCCTGTGCGCTGGCCCTGGTGGCCCTGTACCTGCCCGCACCCTTGTGGCTGCCGCTGCTGCTCTGCTCGCAGCTCTGCGCCACGGGCCTGGCCACCCTCTCCGATGCCGCCGCCTCGGATACGGCCGCACGGCACGGCCATCCCACGCATACGCTGGCCTCCTATGCCTTCATCGTGGATTGCGGCGCAGCTGCGGGCCCGGTACTGGCCTACAGCGTGCAGGACCTCTGGGGCATGGATGCTGCCTACCTCGCGGCAGCGGCCCTGTTGCTCTGCCTGCTGCCGCTCTGGATGCGCAGGGAAGCGGCACAGGCCCGATCCTTAAAGGAACACAAGCGATTTCATATAGATGGAGTTTCTTGCAAACAAGGTCCCGGTGAACGGCAATAAAAAAATTTGCCAAAAAATGATTTTTTTTATTGACAGGCAGGGGGCTTTTAGCTAGAAAGGACTTCTCGCACGGATGACGTGCGAATGCTACCGCGTCGCGGGGTGGAGCAGCTCGGTAGCTCGTCGGGCTCATAACCCGAAGGTCGTAGGTTCAAATCCTGCCCCCGCAACCAGAAAGATCAAAGGCTTCCGATTTTCGTCGGAAGCCTTTTTTCGTAAGCGGGATCTTTTTCCCCACTACTGTTCCTGTCCCCAATCCCCATGTCTGTCAGGGCTCCGCGCCTCTACAAGGCTGCGCAGAAATCCCCGTACGCTCTTTGCGGAAGGCACCCGCCCTGCGCCGCTGTCCCACCCTTTTTTGCCGGTGGCGCGCTCCGGCAAGCCTTGTTACCGCAGGAAGATACCGGCCCGGACGACCGGACGGTCTCGTCACGAACGACAGCGTTGACGAAAATACCCTGCCTGCAAAAGAAGGAACCGCCGGACGATCGTCCCGCATGGCGTGCCGCTCCTTCTCTTTTGCCGCCTTCTACTCCTGGTCGAACAGGTCCTCGACACGTTGCAGGGTAATGCCCAGCTCGGAGGCCGCCGCGAACGCTTCCGATACCTTGTCGCTCGGTACGACCATAAAGACATATTCATCGCCGCCCGTATCCCACAGCAGGATCGTCAGGCCATAGCGGTCATGCAAGACGGGGCTGCAAGCGCGGAGCACCTCCTCGGGGTACGCGTCTTCATCATCGCAGGGGGGCAGGTGTTCCTTTGCCCCCGGCGGCAAGAGACAGCACAGGGAGGCGAAAACTTCTTCCGGCGCTTCCTTCCAGTCTACCCAATCCAGGCGTTTCCGGTCCCGCAGGGCCAATCGCATCAACGTAACATGCCAGCCGGTGTAGGCTTCTTCCATATCGAATTCTTCACAGAGCGCGGCGCACTGTTCCGGCGTCGTGGCGGCGGCGTGGATCTTGCCCGCCAGCGCTTCGGCATCGGCAACGCCGAGCAGGGTAAGGAACGTGAGCAAGGCCGGGTGCGATATGGGCACAGGCGCCGGTATCCTGGGCTTATTCGCATCCAGGAGCATTGCCAGCGTGCGCTCCATTTTGGCTATGACGGCGGGATCAGTGACTTCGGTATCCCGTCCCACCGTCTCATACCAGGGACAGTCCCAGCGCACATAGCGCAGTTCCACGGCATCACCGCAAAGCACCACGAAGTAATGATCAACGGCCCAGCCGGCGTTGACGACTTCCCCCATGCAGATGCTTTTGGGGATGTAGAACGTCCCTTTCTCACACGCATATTCGGAATCCGTGTCTTCCCCCATATCAATATCGCATTTGGGAAAGGCGTTGACAGCGCGCAACGTTTCTGCGGAGGGGATGGTGCGCATTCTTTTTCCCTGAAAAAATGCGAACAGGTCTGTGTTTATCATGTCACTGTGATAGGGCCTGCCGCGCAGCCCCCTGGTGGCATAATAGATATGCATGGCTCCCTCCTTGATGAACGTTGTATCCGTGAAAAAGGGACGAGCCTGAAAGACAGACAGCAAAAGACTGTTACCGTATCCGGGAAACCGGCCTTTCCTCCTCCGGACGCTCCCGCCAGGACGATGCGCTCATGGAGGCGCCGCGCGCCCATACTGCCGACTTCTTCCTTGTCGTCACCCTTCAGGGAAAGCATAGCCGGGAATGCCGATTCTATCAAAAATGTCGGGCATCCGTGGGCTGGCGGCATGTACGGCCAGCCTGTTTTGCGGTGCCTGCCGGATACAGTCAAAAAAGGATTTCGCCCCACTCCCTCCAGGCTCACGGCCGAAGGCCACGGGTTCAAATCCTGCCCCGCAGCCAGAAAGGAAAAGCCCTTACGATGGATGTCGCAAGGGCTTTTTTTGTACTCTCCTCTTTTCCGTCCTGCGGCAAAGCCCTGTGCTCTGCCACAGCCTTCAGGCTCCCGCCCCAAGCACTACCGCAGCTTCAGCACGAAGCGCGTCCGGGTATCGCTCGCTGCGTCCTTTTTATAGTCAAGGACGGCCCCGATGGGCAGATCCTTCTCGAAACCGAAACGTTCCTTTAATTCCCTGACGCTGCGGGAAGCGATGGCGGAGAACGCCGCCCGCGTCATCTTCCGGTCAGCCGCGACGAAGACGATGTCGATGCCCTTGGCATAGGCGGAGACATCCACGGACGTGATCCCCTTGTCGGCATACCGGGCCAGCAGCTCTTCCTCAAAAGCGGTGAAACGATCACTGTCGTCCACAAACACTTCGGAATCACTGTTCTCCGTAGCGGTATCCGCCTGCGACTCCGCGGACAGGGCGATGCGGGGCAAGGCAGTGGAAAGGGCGCACGCGACCAAGAGCAGGAAAAAGAATTTCTTCATGGCACCTCCGGCCAGACAAAAGGGGAATGGGGCTACAGGATATCGCCGCGAATCGCGGCACCAAGGGCCTTGATGCGTACTGCGGGACCTCTTTGGCCTGCCCCGACCGGGCCACCGGCGCAACATGTCCGCCGTCCGCAACAAGGATCGTCACGATGATACAAAGACAAGAAGAGGCGCTTCATATCGCACCGGGCGGCAAGGCCGTATCCTGCGACGGTGCCGGCATCCGGGGCATCTTGCGTGCGCCCGGAACCGGAGCAATGGCCTAAAACGCCTCGTACTCCCCGATGGCGCAACGGTCCTGCAACGCGGGCAGGGTGCGCTCCAGCAGCACGCCGTCGCTGTGGCGGGTGTCGTAGCCGTAGGTGACGCGGATGCCCAGGGTCACGAAGCGCACCGCGCGCTCCAGGGCCACGGGCAGGCTGTCCCCCTGAAGGAACGCCCCCACCAGCACGCTGGAGAAGGTATCGCCCGTGCCGGGATAGAAGGCCGGGATGTAGGGCGACTCCATCTTCCAGAAGCGCCCCTGCTCGCGGTCATAGGCCACGGCCGCACAATGGCCGGGACGGGTCGCCGGGGCGCTGGTGATGACCACCCTGTCCGGCCCCATGGCCGCCAGGCGTCGCAGCTGCTCCTTGAGGCCGTCGGGCGAGATGTCCGGCCGGTAGGGTTCGTCCAGCAAAAAGGCCGCTTCGGTGAGGTTGGGCGTGATGACGTGGGCGTGGCCGATGAGCTGGCGCATGGCCTCCACCATCTCCGGCGTCTGGGTGGGGTCCAGGGTGCCGTTGTCGCCCAGCACGGGGTCCACCAGCGCGAAGCCGCCGGGCTTGAGGAAGTGGCCGATGCACCGGGCCGCTATCTCCAGCTGGAGCGGATTGCCCAGAAAGCCGGAATAGACGGCGTCGAAGCTCAGGCCCATCCGCTGCCAGTGATCCAGCATGGGCCCCATCTCGGCGGTCAGGTCATGAAAGGTGAAGCCCTCCACGCCGGAGGTCTGGGAAGACAGGACCGCCGTGGGCAGGGGGCAGGTCTGGACGCCCATGCTGGCAAGGATGGGGATGACCACGGTCAGCGAGGCACGCCCGAAACCGGAAAGGTCATGGATGGCGGCCACACGTTGCAGGGGGATCTCGTGCATGGGTACCTCAGCGGGAAGGGGAGGAACAGGAAGTCAAACTCTGCCACCGGAAGGGCCGTCTTGCAAGCCGGACAGCAGGCAACACCTGTAAACACCCAGTTTTAATAAAAAATAAATAGCCTTATTCTACAAGATGTTACCACTTCCCCCAGCATCCGGCACAGATTTTTCGTCTGTACTCCAGCCGCCCGGCCCGGCACTGGAAAGAGGACGGAGCACATCACCGGCAGTGGCCGCAAGGGTAATGGTTAAAAGGACGCATCAAGACAGGGATGGTGCGGGAAAGGGGAAGGCTCTGCCGGATGGCGGCAGTGGAGCCATGCCCGTCATACCGGAGTGCGTTACGGGCATCGGAAGAGACGGCTGCCCCTCCTTTCTTCCGGTATGACGGCGGGCGTGCGGCCGGCGCCTAGATCTTCTCCAGCGCCAGCCGGAAGGCGAAACAGATGAAGATGAGGCCCGTGAGCCGGTGCAGCCAGGCCTGGAAGGACGGCCGGGCGAACAGGCGGCGGATGCGGTGCAGCAGGCTGGCCAGCAGCACGAACCAGCCCAGGCAGAAAAAGGCCATGATGCCGCCCAGCTCCAGGAATTGCGGCCAGAGGGCGGCATGCGGGTCCAAAAACTGCGGCAGCATGGTCAGGAAAAAGACCACGGCCTTGGGGTTGAGGGCATTGGTCAAAAATCCCTGCCGGAAGGCCCGGCGACGCAGGCCACGGACAGGCTGCACTTCCTCTTCCTGCCCTCCGTGACGCACCACGGCGGCCGTGACCTCACGCCCGGCCCGCAGGGCATGGATGCCCATCCAGAACAGATAGGCGGCCCCGGCATAGCGCAAAAGCGTGAACAGGGTGACGGACTGGGCGATGACCGCACTGATGCCCAGCATAGCGGCCGAGGTGTGGACCATGATGCCCAGCGCCACGCCGCAGGCCGCGGCCTGACCGGAGCTGCGCCCCTCCGCCAGGGACGTGCGGACGATGAGGGCAAAATCCGGGCCGGGCAGCATGACCAGCAGGGCCGCCAGCGGGATGTAGAGGAGCAGGTTTTCCAATGAGACCATGCTTCGTTCCTGTAGGTCGCCCGCGATCACGGGACGGGAAACAAAGGGAGGAAGGGCCCTTCCCGCAGGGATGCGCCCTTCCTCCCGGATATACGAAGATAGTGCAATGACGCGGCTGCCTACAGGCAGGCGCCGATGATCTCGCCGAATTCCTGGCAGCCCACCACGCGGGCGCCTTCCACCTGGGCGGCCAGATCCACGGTGACGGCGCGGCCGGCGATGGCCTTGCTCATGGCGTTGCGGATGCGCTCGGCAGCCGCGGGCACGCCCATCTGTTCCAGCATCAGGGCGCCGCACAGGATCACGCTGCCGGGGTTGGCCTTGTCCTGACCGGCGATGGTGGGAGCGGTGCCGTGGGTGGCCTCATAGAAGGCCAGGGAGTCGGACATGTTGACGCCCGGGGCCAGGCCCAGACCGCCCACCTGCGCGGCCAGGGCATCGGAGATGTAGTCACCGTTGAGGTTGGGGGTGGCCAGGATCTGGTACTGTTCGGGACGCAGCAGGGCTTCCTGGAACATGGCGTCGGCGATGCGGTCCTTGACCACCAGACGGCCTTCCACGGGTTCCTTCTCGGTGCAGGTCAGGTCGCCGAATTCCTGGGCGGCCACATCATAGCCCCACTGGCGGAAGCCGCCTTCGGTGAACTTCATGATGTTGCCCTTGTGCACCAGGGTCAGGCTCTTGCTGCCGGTATCCAGGGCAAAGCGCAGGGCGCGGCGCACCAGGCGTTTGGAGCCGAACTCGCTCATGGGCTTGATGCCCACGGCGGCTTCCTCGCGGATCTTGGTCACGCCGAACTCTTCACGCAGGAAGGCGATGAGCTTCTTGGCTTCCGGGGTCTGGGCGGCGTATTCGATGCCCGCGTACACGTCTTCGGTGTTCTCGCGGAAGATGACCATGTTCACGCGCTCGGGATGCTTGACCGGCGTTTCCAGGCCTTCGAAGTGACGCACGGGGACGGATGCAGGCGTACAGGTCCAGCGTCTGGCGCAGGGCCACGTTGAGGCTGCGGATGCCGGTACCCACAGGAGTGCCCAGGGGGCCCTTCATGGCGAAATCGGCGGTGCGCAGGGCGTTCATGGTCTCCTCGGGCAGGGGGGAGCCGGTCTCGGCCGTGGCCTTTTCACCGGCCAGCAGTTCCACCCACTCGATGCGCATGTCCGATTCCTTGGCCAGCGCGGCGTCGATGACAGGGCGGGCGGCGCGCCAGATTTCGGGGCCGATGCCGTCGCCTTCGATCCAGTAAACTCGTTTGCTGCTCATTGTCTGCATCCTTTTCTGTATTCCTGATTGCGGCCGCCGGGGGCGGGCCTGTAGGCAAAAAACGGCGCACCGGGGAACCGGCGCGCCGCCATGCGTCTAGTCTTCGGCTGCGCGGGCTTCCTGCTGCAGGGCCTGCGAGCGCTTGAGCAGCTGCTCAAGCTGGATGTCCACACCGATGACGCCCACGATATTGTCGTCATCGTCCGTCACCGGGCAGGACACGGTGATGACCAGCTTGCCCGTGAACTGGGACTGGTACACGTCCATGATGTGCATGTCGCCGGTCTGCATGGGCATCTTGAACCATTCGCGCTGCGAGAAGTCGAAGCCGATGGGCAGGGCCTCGTACTTTTCACGGTAAGCCGGGTCGGTGATGGCCGCGCACTTGAGGCTGCCCTGGGTATCCGTGAGGTAGAGGTACTGGATGAAGGGGTACTCGCGCGAGAAGCTGTCCAGACGGGCGCAGGCATGCTTGCCGAAGTCCCGCAGGTCCTCGTTCTGCGCCAGACGGGCGATGAGGTGGGCGGCCAGCTCGTCGGCCAGTTCCTTCATGTGGTCGAACTCGGTCTCGAACAGTTCCGGCATGTAACGCTGCACCAGGGCCGCCATCTCGTCGTGCGAAAGGTGCGTGGTGCGGCCGGTGTCGTAGATGGCCACGATGGCCTCGTAGATCTTGCCCACGGCGGGGTGCTTCTTGCAGATCTGCTTGCCTTCGGGCAGCTTGAGATTGACGTTGATCCAGTAGGCCACCCCGGCACGGCCGGTCTTGTCGGTGATGATGATGGGCACGGGACGGCCCAGCAGATGCTTGGTGTCGAAGATGTTGTAGATCTCTTCGTTCTTGGCCAGGCCGTCGGCATGCACACCGGCGCTGGTGGCGTTGAAGTCGCGGCCCACGAAGGGATAGTTGTAGGGGATGTTGTAGTGCAGTTCTTTTTCGAAGAACTCGGCCACCTCGCTCAGGATGGTGGTGTCGGCGGCGGCATCGTCACCGGTGAGCGAGATGTACTCGATGATCAGGGCTTCCAGCGGCGTGTTGCCCGTGCGCTCGCCAAAGCCGAACAGCGTGCTGTTGACCGCGCCGCAGCCGTTGAGCCAGGCCGTGACGCCGTTGACCAGCACCTTGTGGAAGTCGTTGTGGCCGTGCCATTCCAGCCATTCGCCGGGCACACCGGCCTCGTCGGTGAAGGCACGCACGATGCGCTGCACCGAGCGGGGCAGGGCCGCGCCGGGATAGGGCACGCCGTAGCCCATGGTGTCGCACAGGCGGATCTTGACCGGCATGCCGCTCTGCTGGCTCAGCTCCATGAGCTTCTGGGCAAAGGGCAGGCAGAAGCCGTAGATGTCGGCGCGGGTCACGTCCTCGAAATGGCAGCGCGGGATGATGCCCCATTCCAGGGCCTGCCGGGCCAGGTCAAGATACATGTCCATGGCCTGCTGGCGGGTCTTCCCCAGCTTGAGATAGATATGGTAGTCCGACACGCTGGTCAGCATGCCGGTCTCGTCGAACTCCATGTCCCGGGCCAGCTTGAGGTCTTCCTTGTTGGCGCGGATCCAGGAAGTCACGCGCGGGAAGCGGTAGCCGCGCGCCCGGCAGACGTCGATGCACTTGCGGTCCTTGGCCGAGTACAGGAAGAACTCCGACGCCGTGATGAGGCCCGTCTTGCCGCCCATGCGGTGCAGGAAGTCGAACATCTTGGCCACCTGCTTGACCGTATACGGCGGCCGGGCCTGCTGGCCGTCACGGAAGGTGGTGTCCGTGATGCGCATCTGTTCGGCAGGACGCGGGGCAAGGAGCACCTCGTCGAAAGTCGTGCGACAGATGCTGGTGTAAGGAAAAAGCTCGCGGTACAGCTGGGGCTGTTCCCGTTCCTGAAGCGAAAGCGGGCGAACGCTGCCCGTCTGATGGATGATGCTGCTCATGGAACTCCGTCCGGCCTGAAAAGTGACGTACAAGGTAAGAAACACATATCCTGTTAGCGACGGCGCGTCAAAGGGCCGGCGGGACGGCGCTCCGGCCTTCGGACGTGTCGAAGGATGCGCCGCCGGGACTTGCCAGAACAGGCAAAATGACGGATTGTACCGCCTATCGGAGCCCATCCTCCGGTTGAAGGAGCTTTTATGTCGGTTTGTGTGCAGTACCCCTCGGCGGGCTGCATTGTGGAATATCTTGAAGGCAATGCCATCCAGATCGCGCTGGTCACCGAAGAATCTGGCGGCAAACTGCGTCTTTTGCTGCCCAACCGGCGCGAGACGCGTCTCACCACGTCGCGCCTGCTGCCCTGGGCCGGGCCCGCGCTGGGCTCCGTGCCCGGCAAGGACGAGTCCGCCCGCGTGCTGGAGCAGCACCGCGCCCGCCGCGAAGAACTGGCCGCGGCCCTGCCCGTGCTGGAACTGTGGGAAATGAGCCAGGGCGAGGTGCCGGAAGCCTCGGCCCAGTGGTTCGCCGAACTGGCCGGTCAGGCCGGGGACGCCGACAGCGTCGCCGCCTGCGGGCGGGCCCTGCTGGCCTGCAAGAGCCACTTCCGCTTCCAGCCTCCCGTCTTCCAGATCTTTTCCGCCGAGATGGTGGAAAAGCGCCTCAAGGAACAGCAGGAACGCGCCGCCCGCGAGGCCCTGGTGCTGGGCGGCAACAGCTTTTTCCGCCTGCTCTGGGACGTGGCCTGCAAAAAACGCGCGCTGCCGCCCCAGCCCGGCGAGGACACCCGGGGCATCTCCGAATGGCCGGCCCCCGAAGTGGCCGAACGTCTGAAGCAGATCCTGTTCGCCCGCATGGCCGACCCCGAGAGCCAGGAATACGACGAACTGTGGCGCATGCTCTCCAAGGGCCTGCCCGACGTGCCGCACCTGCCCGTACAGCTGCTCATGGCCTGGGAACAGGTGCCCGCCCATTACAATTTCTGGTATGACCGCGCGGGCTACGCCCCCGGCGACGACTGGTGGCAGCCTCTGGCCCCGGCCGTGGAGGCCCTGCAGCGGGCTGCCCGTGAGGTGGAGCTGCCCGTCTGCGACCTGCCCTTCATCAGTATCGACAGCGCCACCACCCGCGACGTGGACGACGCGTTCCACATCCTGCCCACGGACGACGGCGGCTTCGACCTGACCCTGGCCCTGGCCTGCCCGGCCGCCTGCTGGCCTTTCGGCGAGGCCCTGGACAAGGCCGTGTTCCGTCGCGGCACCAGCATCTACCTGCCCGAGGGCGACAGCCACATGATGCCCGAAGTCCTGGGCACGGACGCCTTTTCCCTGCTGGCCGGTCAGGATCGCCCGGCCTTCTGTGTGCGGACGCGCATCTCGGCCGCGGGCGAGATCCTTTCCTGCGAGCCCTGGGCCGCACGGGTGCGCCTGGCCGCCAACCTGACCTATGACGACACCCAGGCCGTCCTCGACGCCCTGGCCGCCGGTGAGGCCCCGCAGGCGGACAACCCCGCCGCGCCCTGGGCCACCATGCTGGCCTGCGGCAACGACTTCGCCCGCGTCTGGCAAAAGGCCCGCATCGCGCGCGGGGCCGTCATCATGGACCGGCCCGAACCGTCCATCGTGCTGGAAGGCGAAGGCGCGCAGACGCGCGTGTCCATCGAGCCCGGCCACGAGACCCCGGACTCCCAGCCGCTGGTGGCCGAGATGATGATCCTGGCCAGCGCCGCCGTGGCCCAGTGGGCCGCGGAACGCGAGATCCCCATGCTGCACCGCACCCAGGACGTGGCCCTGCCCAGGGAATACGCCGGCGTCTGGAAGGAGCCCCAGGACATGACGCGCATCATGCGCGCCCTGATCCCCTCCAGCCTCGAAGTGCAGGCCCGGCCGCACGCCGCCCTGGGCCTGGCGCGCTACACGCCCATGACCTCGCCCCTGCGCCGCTATCCCGACCTCATCAACGAGGCCCAGCTGCTGCACTGGCTCACCCACGGCACGCCCCGCTGGGATGGCGAGGCCCTGTCCACCCTGCTGGTCAGCCTCAATGCCGTGCTGGATGCCGCCGGGCAGGTGCAGCGCTTCCGCCCGCGCTACTGGAAGCTGCTCTACTTCCGCCAGCAGGGCGACAAGGTCTGGTGGGACGGCGTGGTCACCGAAGAAAACGACATGTTCGTCAACGTGAGCCTGCCCGCACAGGGCATGTACGTGCGCGGCAAACGCCGCATGTTCGACGAACGGCCTGCCCCGGCATGGCCGTGCAGGTGCGCATCGGCCGCGTGCACCCGCTG
>VOFD01002769.1_pt1 | contig 87355 bp, 81 predicted proteins | sample 5384101 | NCBI WGS metagenome assembly VOFD01 (sample SAMN12384723, study PRJNA508395) | human gut metagenome | isolation source: healthy gut C | host: Homo sapiens
ATTTGAACATACTTGCCGGTATTGTACTCCCAGCCCAGATATTGGAATACTTTTCTATAGTCGGTATTGAGCAGAACTCCACGGAGATACACATCAGTTTGGACGAGAAGATGAATGCGGAACTAAGCAAAGACGTCCACTTTGAGTCGAAGGGCATTATGGAAGCCGTAAGCGTGACTGATTTCCCCATACGTGACCACAAAGCGATTCTGGAGATTCGTCGCAGTTTTGGACAGACATAAGAACGGGTTAGAGCTTCAGCATTCCGATAGACCCTGACATTGTAGCCAAAGGGACTCGTTACTCCAGGGAATTTGGAGATTTTTTTAAAGAGACGTATGGAGACGTTCCCCGTGACCTGCCATACGCTTGAGGAGTTCTACCACATAGACGGTCATACGTTCGAGAAGCAGTACCAAGGAAGTGCTGAGCGGTTTCAGGCAGTGGGATCAGTTTGAACATGCGGCCGAGTGGCTGCTGTTCCCGGAAAATGTCGGTCCGCGGCTTGCATCGACGAGTCCTCGCTCTCCAATGGCGAGTTATACACTTTCGTTACCAACCATGAGACACATACGCGTGAGCAATCCTTAGTGGCCGTCGTTGCGGGCACAAAAGCGGAGGATGTTATCGCTGTCCTGCAACGGATTGACGAAGAGCGCCGCAACGCCGTCAAGGAGGTTACGCTTGACTTGTCGGACTCCATGCGCAAGATTGCCCGGACAGCATTTCCGAAAGCAAGCCGTGTCATCGACCACTTCCATATCCAGAAACTGGCTTGCGATGCCGTGCAGGAGCTGCGTGTCAAGCACCGTTGGGATGCCATACAGCAGGCTAACGATGAGATGGAGGGGCCAGACAAAAGGGCAAGGAATATAATCCGTACAGATTTCCCAATGGCGACACCCGCAAGGAACTGCTCATACGCTCGCGTTACTTGTTGTTCAAGTCCGCAGATAAATGGACCGACAGGCAAAAGCAGAGAGCCGCGATATTGTTTGAAGAATACCCTGACATCCAAACGGCATACGGACTGTGCCATTCACTGCGGATGATCTTTGCCAAAAACACAATCAAGAATGCCGCACGCCTGTCCATGGCACGCTGGTACAATAAGGTGGAAAAAGCCGGATTCCATTCCTTCAATATTATCGCAGCCACCTTCCACGAGCATTATGAGGAAATTCTGAACTTCTACAACAACCGATCTTCCAATGCCTTGGCAGAGTCCTTCAATGCAAAAGTCAAACTCTTCAGGGCTAACCTCAGAGGAGTTGCTGATAAGAAGTTCTTCTTATTCCGTATTGCAAAACTATATTTGGTTCATCCGCAGTTCAGTTGGATAAAAAGTGAAAGATAAAGGAAGTCGCTGTAAAAATCGTATATTTGCAGTTGAACAAAAAAACAAAAAACGATGAACAGCAACTTCCTGTGTAAAGTTTATGGTGTACGCGGATACCGCGTGACGGGTCAATGCCACAAAGATAATAAAACAATCTTGAAAATAGAGCGGAAGCATGTGAAAATATGTTGTCGCCATTGCGGCAATATCGGAATATCCCTTGACGGCAGCCGGATTCGTGACATTCTGTGCGTACCGTTCGGTTTACGCAAGACATTGTTACGTGTACGCATCCGCCGCTACAGATGTCCCAAATGCGGGCACGTATGTCAGGAGAGCGTACCTTTCGTCACAGGCAACCGCCATTACTCCCACCGCTTTGCCCAATATGCGTCAGTACTCCTTAAGACATGCACGATAAAGTCTGTGGCAACGCTGCTGTCCGTAAGCAGGGACACGGTAAAGAGGATACACAAGGAGTACCTGCGCCGCCGCTACACTCCCGTGTCCCTCAAGGGCGTGCGCAACATAGGCATAGACGAGTTCTCGATAAGGCGTGGCGTGGAGTTCCGCACCATTGTCGTAGACATTGATACCGGACGTATCATCCATGTGGGCAGGGGGCGCGGCGGCGACGCCCTGCTGCCGTTCTGGGAACGCGTCAGGAGGCATGGCGTCATGATACGCTACGTGGCCACGGACCTGTCGCCGGCATTTGTCGCCTCTGTACTGGAAAACGCCCCGCAGGCCACACTCGTGTTCGACCATTTCCACGTTGTCAGACTCATGAACGACGCACTCGATGACATCCGGCGTACGTTGTACAGGCACGAAAGGAGCGTCATGCGGCGCAGGGTTCTCCTCGGCACGCGCTACCTGCTGCTACGGAATGCCGAGGACGTGCTTGACGGGAAACACCGCACAAGGCTCGACAACGCACTGGCCATGAACGAGCCGCTCTCGAAAGCTTATTACATGAAAGAGTCCATGAGGCAAATCTGGATGCAGCCGACCAAGGACAACGCCGAAAAGGAACTTTACGCATGGGTGGAACAGGCAAGACAGAGCAAGGTGCCACGGCTCGCAAGGATGGCTGCAACGTTAATGGCGCACAGAACCGGCATTCTCGCATGGTACGACTGCCATTTCTCAACTGCCAAAGTCGAGGGGATTAACAACAAAATTAAAGTCCTTAAAAGAAATGCTTACGGATTCAGGGACGATGATTATTTTAAGCTAAGACTCTTTGCGCTTCACGATTCGTCCATCCAACTGAACTGCGGATGAACCCTATATGCTATCACCACTAAATTTCTACTGAGCCCTTAATAGGCCTAATAGGCCGGATGGACTTATAGAGGATGGCTAATGCGTTGGGGCTGTTGTTTTCTTTATTACTTTTATTTCTCCTAATAAAGTTTGTGAGTCGTTTAGCGTGATGTTGCTGTTTGTTTTAAGTTCTTTTGCGGTTAGTACTTGTTTGTCGCAACCGATATAACTTATTTCCAATAAAGAGTTGCGGGGGACTATAATTGAGTACTCCCCATTGATATTTGTTAATGCTGTTAGATTTGTTTTTGTGGTGTCCGGGTTAAGCAAAGTTATCAGTGTGCCCGCAAGTGGAGTGTTATTGTCTTGGTAAGTGATGATTCCTTTTATTTTTATTATGTCTGTGCAACCTTGTGATAAGTCAGTTGTCTTTAATGGATAGGTTTGTTGTAATGTATCTTTTTTATGTATTGTGCTGTCGTGGTATTGTGCAAATACAGGTTGAGAGGCACATAATGTTATGGCTATTCCAGTTAGTTTTAGGGGCAGGCCTGACTTTTTTCTTTGAATAAGTTGTTGTTCGAGATATTTCATTTCAGCTTCACACGCAGGGCATGTGCCTGAGCAATCACCTGTGAAGTTACATTCACGCGGTTTGTAGACGATGCCGTTTTCTTTGGCAATAAGCTGGCGAACAGCTTTCAGTGTGTCACATATTCTTTTCCCTTTTTTCATGGCTCATGCTTTTTTATTATGTATCTGAACATGTCGAAGTTCCTGAATCCCATCTCTTTAAGTTTTTCCATGCTTGCTTTCCTGTCATTATCAGTGTTGTAACCTGGGATGAGCGGAAGGCGTATTGTTACTCTTTCGGGAGGTATGTTGTCGGCAAGCAGGTGGAGGTTGGTAAGTAATTGTCGGTTGTCATGTGATGTGTATGCTTGGTAAATGTTGTTGTTTAAGTCTTTAATGTCGATAAAATAGTGGTTGATGAACGGCGCCAAAGATATAAGTCGACTGGTGTCGGCGTTGAGTGATGTTTCTATCGAAATTTTCCATTCGGGCTTTGCAATGCGGCAAAACTCCTGTATGAAGATATTATGTAATAGAGGTTCGCCGCCACCGAACGTTATGCCGCCGCCGGTTGCAATGAAATACAGGTTGTCTATGGAAACTTCTTCATAAAGTTCATCGGGCGAGATGACCCTGCACACTGTGTTTTCGCTGAAGCATTGCGGGTTGATGCAATACTTGCAACGCAGCGTGCAGCCGTAGAATGCCACAAGCGTGGTAACGCCTTGTCCGTCGGTGTTGATACGATGTCGCTGGATACCTATTATGGGAGCCGTCATTTAGCAAATATAAGACTTTTAAATTATAACTTTCCACAATCAGTAAGACAAGAAGATGTACAACCTTATCTGTAGATGTCTACAATGTCTTGTGCCGTCAGACCGTCATGTTGTTTTATTGCTTATGAGTATGTATTTGTCATTCAGGATTATTTCCCGGTTATAGTTTCTCCTTTTGGGTTGTAGTTATGCATTTTCCAGTTGGCCAATGCTGCCTGCTTGCTTGTGTTTGCGTAGCAATATTCGCACATGTGCGGGCATGTGTTGTATTCCCCTATGTCTTTCGCGGCCATGCAGAGACATGCTTTTCGTTGACCCTGGTCTTTCTTGTGTACGCTGTAAAAGAAGTGACCGTCGGTCAGGGCGATGGCGTCATTGTCAAACATGTCGCCTGCTACGGGGCCGCCTTTGCTTATTGTAACGCCCATGAAGTCCATGAGAGCCTTGTCACGCCATGCCAACCGTACAATAAGGTCGCCGTCAATGCAGCGGTTATGGGTTATACCGTGTCTTCCGAGGTCAATGTTTTCGCCGCATGTGGCGAGTTGCAGCCCCCAGCCTTCGTCGGTGTTTAGCCTTGATATACGTTCGGCTACCTCTTCCATTTGGCTTTCTTCCCACTCATGGTAAGGGACGTTATTGCGTTCGAGGTTCAAGCGGACTCTCTTGTAAGACATGATGTCGGCGAAACTGAATACCAGTTTTTCGGTGTATTCATAAATTTGCGAGCCGATACGCCTGATTTTCTCCACCAAGTCGTCAATGGTTATATCGTCAGAAAGGACAAGCGGGTCAAAACGCCATATGACCGCGGCTTTGCCCAGCCGACGTGACAGCTCCTTGAATGTCTCAATGCGTTGTGCCGTCGGCGGCACGCCTGTTTCCAGCCTTTCCGCCTCATATTCGTTAAGAGTGTATTGTATGTAGCAGCCTATGCCTTTCTTCTCCAGCGTGTCGAGGTATGGCAAGAGCGGGGCGGGATTTTTAGACCAGAACACGATAAATCTCGTGTTTTGGTAAGACACGTGGCTTTTCACTCCGTTGAACGGGTTTCGCCATGTCGAATACCCTACATCCAGCCGATGGAAAAACCAGTCGGCGTAAAATGCAGGTATATCAGTGCTTCTGCTTGCCGAGACAATTGTCGGAGCGAAGGCTGTGGCCATAGTGCCGTCTTCGAGTGTTATTTCAGTCTTGTATTGTTTGTTCGCCATGCTGGTTGTCTATGATTTTTGAACCATGCATGCGGTAGGCCGGACGATATGTGTCAGCGCATGCCTTTCGGGGCAAGTATTTTGGCCAGTCCGCCGCTGCCAGTTTCCTTATATAGCGATGGAATATCGTGCCCAGTCTGTTTCATCACGTTTACGACCTTGTCGAACGACACACGGTGCGTGCCGTCAGAGAATGCCGAGTAGAGGTTGGCGTCAAGGGCGCGCGTGGCGGCGAAGGCGTTGCGCTCTATGCAGGGTATCTGGACGAGGCCGCATACGGGGTCGCATGTCATTCCGAGGTGGTGCTCAAGCCCCATTTCGGCCGCGTACTCTATCTGCGACGGGCTGCCGCCGAACAACTGGCACGCCGCTGCGGAAGCCATGGCGCATGCCACGCCTACCTCTCCTTGACAACCTACGTCAGCTCCGGATATTGACGCGTTCTGCTTCACGATGTTGCCTATAAGACCTGCCGTCGCCATGGCGTGCAGAATGCGTGTGTCATTGAAGTTGTGCCCTCTCGACAGATGGTAAAGTACGGCCGGCAACACTCCGCATGCGCCGCAGGTAGGCGCCGTTACGATTGTTCCTCCCGACGCGTTCTCCTCGCTTACGGCCAGTGCGTAGGCATAAACAAGCCCGCGGGTCTGCAACGACTGTTTGTAACCTGACGCCTTGACGTAGTATGTCGGGGCCTTTCTTGCCAGGTTAAGCGGGCCGGGCAGACGTCCCTCGGTATTTATTCCGCGCTCTACCGAAGCCTGCATAGCCCGCCATGCCTCCATCAGATAGTCCCATATGGAGCTGTCCTCGCACTGGTCAACGTATTCCCAATAGCTGTGTCCCGTTTTCTCACACCATTCCATCATTTCTGTCATGGTGTTCATTCCGTACACTTCCGGCGTGTCGAGTACGCCGCTGCCGCCTTCGCCTTCAGACAAGGCGCCTCCGCCTATGCTGTAAACTGTCCATTCGTCAGTTACATTACCGTCGTAATCCTTGGCTTCAAATTTCATGCCGTTGGGGTGGTAAGGCAGGAAAACCTGCGGTTGCCATACTATCTCAACGGGCGCTATCGGCTGTAGAACATCATTGATGGCCACGTCGGTCATGTGTCCTTTTCCGGTGCCAGCCAGGCTGCCGTACAGCGTTACGGTAAACGATGCCGCGTCGCCGTGTTTTTCAAGAAACATCTTGGCCGCCTTCTGAGGGCCCATGGTGTGGCTGCTCGACGGTCCCTTACCTATTTTATATAATTCTCTTAAAGATTTCATAGCCTACTGTGTTTTATCAAATTTTATCGCAAAGTTAATCTAAAAAGACCATAAAAACAAGCCTTCTGTCCGTTTTCTTTTATTGTATTCAAAGGCTGTGGCATTGTATGGAGTAACGTCTTGATAATTAGTAAGTTACAAAAGGCCGTCTTTTACGTCCTAAAAGACGGCCTTTTGGCGTGCAGAACATGGCCTTTTGGAATTCGGTTGACGGCAATTTGCATTCCGACCGCAGTTGGTGCGCGTGATAGAATGCGGCTGTTCGGAGTGTAAGGTTTATATGGAATATGCGTGGCAGGCCGTCGGCAGGATGCACGGCGGCGAAATGTCTGTTACGGAAATAGTGCCGTTTTTTGCATGATTCCTTTGAAGTTTTAAATGAAATTCGTATATTTGCATATATAAGTGCCGTGCGGGTGCTTACCCGGAAGCGCGGATTTCAGCTATCGTGATATGTCGAGAGTCAGGCGTATGTTGGTATGGATGGGCAGGATAGGCCATTGCAGGGGCTTCGGCGTGCAGTCGCCTTGGGCTTACCGCATGGTGCGCTATGTCATTAACGAGCATTATCCGTATTATGCATATTCCGACTTGAGGGCGGCTTTCCCAGGCTTAGGTGCGATAGAGCGCAAGGTCTGTGAGTTGTGCTTGCGCCTGGCCAACAGCGTCAGGCCGTCGCGGGTGGTGGCTTTCGGCGTAGCCGGTGAGGCTCTCGGGAGTTATGTCAAGGCCGGTTGCAGGCGTGCTGATTATGTTGTTGTGGCTGGTGGCGGCAGCCTTGAGTGCATGCGAGGTGCCGAAATGGCAGTTATTGCGCCGTGCGATGGGTTCGAGCATGTGTTCGCTGCTTTTTCCGGCGGAGCCGTTGACGGCTCCGTGGCCGTGCTGCTTGACATCGGGCGCGACGGAAGGGCGCGGCGCCTGTGGCGGGATACGGTAGCAGGCCGGCCGGGAGTGGTAACGTTCGACCTATTATTGTGGTCTTGTGTTTTTTCGACCGCAAGCGTTACAAACAGAATTACGTGATTAACTTTTAACCGTTTACGACTATGAAGATAACCAAAGTGTACACAAAGACCGGCGACGAAGGCATGACGAGCCTCGTGGGCGGAGTGAAAGTGAAGAAGACCAATTCACGTATAGAGGCTTACGGTACCGTTGACGAGTTGAGCGCCAACCTGGGTTTGCTGGCCTCGTTCATGAAGGACGGTCCCGACAAGAACGTAATCTATCGTATACAGCGCAACCTGTTTACAGTGTGCTCATACCTTGCCACCGACAAGACGCAGACCAAGCTGGCACCGTCGTACACACTTGATGCGGCCGAGGTGGAGTTGCTCGAGAACGAAATAGACAAGATTCTGGCCGGTATCCCGCAGCAGACGGCGTTCATCCTGCCTGGCGGCTCGCATGAAGCAGCCATAGCCCATGTATGCCGTACGGTGTGCCGGCGTGCCGAGAGGCGTATCTTTCCTCGCCGAGACGACCAAGCTCGACCCCGAGGTATTGCAGTACGTCAACCGACTGTCAGACTATTTGTTCGTTCTCGCCAGGAAATTAAACTTTATTGACGGTGTAAGAGAAAAAACATGGCAGAAAGCTTGATAATAAGAAAAAATATATTACTTTTGTGCCCGATAAAAAACACTTAAAACTTAAAGGTTATGTATTGGACACTTGAATTGGCTTCAAAACTCGAAGATGCGCCATGGCCCGCAACGAAGGACGAGCTGATTGACTACGCAATACGCTCAGGCGCCCCTTTGGAAGTGCTGGAAAATCTACAGGAAATAGAAGACGAAGGCGATGTGTACGAAAGTATTGAGGATATATGGCCTGACTATCCTACTAAAGAGGATTTTCTTTTCAACGAGGACGAGTATTGATTAAGTTAAGAATTAAGAGTTAAGAATTAAGAAAAAAAGCCTCATTATTTATTTCATTACGCAAATAACAAGAGCATTTTTCTTAATTCTTAACTCTTATTTCTTGATTTTTTAATTCCCTGCTCTTAAATCTTGATTTTTTTATTTCTATCCCATAAGCGCAATAAAAGCGTACATCCCTCGTTATAATGTCGTGCGAAGACGTCTTTTCATCATATTTGCAGTCCTGACGCTTGCCGTCTCCAAGGCCGGTGCCCAGTATGACGTGGCGTTCAGCCATTATTGGGATCTTGAGCCGTATTTCAATGCCGGGGCGGTAGGCAAGCAGCAGAAACTTAATGTTGCGGCGGCTTACGCGCTAAGCTTCGCTGGCTTCGAGAACAATCCGAGGTCGATGTACGTCGGTGCGGACATGCCTTTGTATTTCCTGAAAAACTATCATGGGGTAGGCGTATCGTTGCTCAACGACCAGATAGGTCTGTTCACCCACCAGCGTATAGCCCTGCAATATGCCTATAAGCATCGCCTTTTCGGCGGTATGCTTAGTGTCGGCGTTCAGTTAGGCATGCTTAGTGAAGGTTTCGACGGCTCGAAGTTGGATGTTGAAGACTCCGGCGACCCCGCCTTGTCAACGTCTGACGTTAACGGCAGTGCTTTCGACATAGGTCTCGGATTGTATTATACACACGGCCCGTGGTATGCCGGACTGTCAGTGCAACATCTCAATTCGCCCCTTGTCGCGCTTGGCGAGACAAACGAACTGAAGATAGACGCTACGTATTATTTGACCGGAGGATACAATATTAAATTAAGAAATCCGTTTCTTACTATACACCCCTCCGTGCTTGTCAGGACTGACGGGTTGATGTGGAGGGGCGACGTGTCGGGGCGGCTTGTGTACACCAATGATAAGAAAATACTCTACGGAGGCTTATCATACAGCCCTACTAATTCGGTGACAGTGCTCATCGGTGGCAGTTTTCACGGCATACACATAGGTTACAGCTATGAGGCATATACGTCAGGGATAAGTCTCGGCAACGGCAGCCATGAACTGATAATAGGTTATAAGACGGACATTAACCTTTTTAAAAAAGGGAGGAACAAACATAAAAGCGTGAGAATATTATAAGAATATGAGGAAAACAAAAAGCATAATTGCGCTCGGCATAGTAGTGCTGACAACCCTCACCGGATGTTTCGGAGGTCGCATGTCGTCCACTTCAGGGCGAGGCGGCGAGGTTGTCGGCGTAGGAGGCAAGAGCTTCAACGAGCCGACACCATACGGGATGACACTCGTCAAGAGAGGATTTCTCAAGATGGGACTTGAGAAGGACGATTCGTTATGGGGCCGCCAGGCGCAAAACAAGGAAATATCCGTTGACGGTTTCTGGATGGACGAGACCGAAGTAACCAATTCAGAGTATAAGCAGTTCGTGTATTGGGTGCGTGACTCAATCCTGCGTACGCGCTTGGCAGACCCGGCGTACGGAGGTGACGAGACGTACATGATAACAGAAGACAAATACGGAGATCCCGTAACGCCTCACCTTAACTGGAAGAAGGCTCTGCCGCGTAAACCCAACGAGGATGAGCTGAGGGCCATCGAAAGCCTGTATGTTACCAACCCGGTTACCGGAGAGAAGATGCTTGATGCCAGCCAGATGAACTATCGTTACGAAGTTTATGACTATACGGCTGCCGCTTTGCGCCGTAACAGGCTTGACCCGAGCCAGCGCAACCTGAATACTGACGTAGAGGTGAATCCTGATGAGGTCGTAATGATATCGAAGGATACTGCATACATAGACGACGAGGGACGCATCGTGAGGCAGACTATTGACCGTCCGCTCAGCGGTCCGTGGGATTTCCTCAACACATATATCGTGAATATATATCCCGACACGACGTGCTGGGTCAACGATTTCGTCAACTCGGATAATGAAGTATACATGCGCCAGTATTTCAGTAGCCCTACTTATAACGACTATCCCGTAGTAGGCGTGACATGGGAACAGGCCAATGCATTCTGCGCATGGCGTACCGAATATCTGCTTAAAGGACTTGGCGGAGAGGCAAAGTATATACAGCGTTACCGCCTGCCGACCGAAGCTGAATGGGAATATGCGGCCAGGGGTAAGGAAGGTACGGAGTTCCCATGGGAAAACGTTGATGTAAAGAATGAGGATGGGTGCTTCTACGCAAACTTTAAGCCCGACCGCGGTAATTATACAGAGGACGGAAACCTTATCACGAGTCGTGTGGGGCTGTTCTCGTCAAACTCAAACGGACTTTATGACATGGCTGGCAACGTAGCCGAGTGGACCAGTACGACATACACGGATGCAGGTATCGAAGCCATGAACGACCTTAATCCGGAGCTGAAGTACAATGCAGCAAAGGAAGATCCTTACCGCTTGAAAAAGAAAAGCGTGAGGGGCGGTTCTTGGAAGGACCCCGAGTCGTATATACGTTCGGCGTGGCGCACCTGGGAATACCAGAATCAGCCGCGCAGCTATATAGGTTTCCGTTGCGTCAGAAGTCTGGCTACAACCACAAGCAGTAAACAAAAAGGAAAGAAGAAAAGATAATGACAGAATACAGCAAATACAACATCATCTACCGCCTGCAGCGGTGGCTGGACAGCGTTCCCGGGCAAACGTTCCTTAATTATGCTTACAGTTGGGGTGCGTCTATAGTCATACTTGGCACCTTGTTCAAGCTCACTCATATGCCGGGAGCCAACCTAATGCTCTACATCGGTATGGGTACGGAGGTTATAGTGTTCTTCATTTCGGCATTTGACCGTCCGTTTGACAAGACTGCAATAGGTAAGGAATTGCCCACGCATGTCACTGATGAGGCTTATGATGAACAGGAGGCTGAGGATGGCGACCTTCAGGAAGGCATGCGCCAGGCACCTGACGGTGTTGCGGTTCAGCCGGGTATGGTTGCCTATGTCGGTCCGGTAGTTGGTGGCCCGGCCGTAGCTGGTGGCACTCAGGGTGGCATGTCGCAGGGCAGTGACGCAGCTGTGGCAGCAGGAAATGTGGAGTTTGGCTCAGCGGAGGCTGGTGATGAAACTGCCGGACGGCCTGTTGCCGTTGGCGCTCAGCCTGTAACTTGGATGTCAGGACAGCAACAAGTGTCGCCAGAACTTGAGGAAGCTACGGTTAATTACGTAGAGGAACTGAAGAAACTTACTGAGACTTTGGCTAAAGTTTCCGAGCAGAGCGCACGCCTGACGCGTGATTCGGAAGAAATGGAGAATCTTAACCGCACGTTAACAGGAATCTGCAAGGTATATGAAATGCAACTAAAGGGCGCAAGTTCACAAATCGGAACAATCGATCAAATCAACGAACAGTCGCGTAAGATGGCGTCGCAGATAGAGCAACTGAACAAGATCTACGCCCGAATGATTGAGGCAATGACCGTTAATATGCGTGCCGCCACAACCAACGGAAACAACTCTGAAGCATAATAAGGAATGGCAATAAAGAAAAGACCGGTATCTCCTCGCCAGAAGATGATAAACCTGATGTATGTCGTCTTGATGGCAATGCTTGCGCTTAACGTGTCAACGGAAGTGCTTGAAGGCTTTTCGCTGGTTGAGGAGAGTCTGCAACGTACTACCCGCAACTCAGCCTCTGAGAATGCTGCGATATACGGAGACTTCGAAGCACAGATGAAAGCCAATCCCCAGAAGGTGAAGGAGTGGTTTGACAAGGCTACGACAGTGAAGCGCATGAGCGACTCGCTGTTTGACTATGCACAAGAATTGAAAGTCGCAATTGTCAAGGAAGCAGACGGTGATGACGGTGACGTACTTAACATAACCAGGAAAGACGATTTGGAGGCTGCCAATCAGGTAATGCTGGCTCCTGGTACAGGGCAGGGCAAGAAGTTGTTTGATGCCATTAATTCGTTCCGTGAACGTATATTGACGATGGTTACTGATGAACGGCAACGCGCCATAATAGCGAGCAACCTTACAACAACGCTGCCAAAGGGGGCTAAGACCATGGGGAAGAACTGGCAAGAGTACATGTTCGAAGACATGCCGGTTGCTGCGGCAGTTACGCTTTTGTCAAAGCTCCAGAGTGACGTACGGTATGCTGAAGGTGAGGTTTTGCATTCTCTTGTGGCAAATATTGACATGAAGGACATACGTGTCAACAAGCTGAGTGCTTTCGTTATACCCAACGCACAGACGATTGTGCGTGGCGACAAGTTTTCGGCACAAATCGTGATGGCAGCTGTGGACACAACACAGAAGCCTAAAATTTATATCGGCGGACGTGAAGTGAACTTGCGTAACAACACCTATGAGATAGTGACAGGGCGGACCGGCGACTTCAATCTTTCTGGATATATTACCATGCAGAATGGCAGTGGCGACGTGATACGTCGTGACTTTTCCCAGAAATATACTGTTGTTGACCCAAGTGCGACCGTGTCTGCCGACCTCATGAACGTGCTTTACGCCGGATATAATAACCCTATCAGCATAAGTATTCCCGGTGTTCCGCTTACTAAAGTGTCTGCAACCATGACTGGCGGAACTCTCCAACCGACGGGGCCCGGTAAGTATATCGCACGTCCGTCGGCCGTAGGACAGGACGTTACTATTAATGTAATGTCATTACAGACAGGCAGCGCAAGACCTGTGGGAGGCTTCACTTTTAAAGTGCGCAAGCTGCCAGATCCTACGCCGTATATACAGATTGGCGATGACCGTTTCCGTACCGGTGGGCTTGCAAAGCGCTCGCTTATGGACGCAAAGGGCATAAAGGCGGCTATTGACGACGGCCTGCTTGACATACCTTTCACGGTTTTAGGCTTTGAGGCCGTGTTCTATGACAACATGGGCAACGCCGTACCGATGGTTTCAAATGGTGACAGTTTTACGCAGAGGCAGCGTGACACGTTCCGAAGATTGGCACGTAACAAGCGTTTCTACATAACCCGTATTACGGCAGTCGGCCCTGATGGAATAAAACGAACGTTGCCCGCGTCGATGGAAGTCATCGTAAAGTAAGTTTAGAATCACGAGTTAAGAATTAAGAATATATGATGAAGTTATCGTTTTTACATAATCATCACGGTTGCAGCAAGGCCGTTGGCGGTTCGTTGTTGCGTATTTTTGCCATGGCTGTGCTCATGTTGTTCTGCTGTGTAGACATATTGAACGCCCAGCCGGCAGCACGCCGTAGGGAGCAACAGCGGCGTAATGCGTCTGACGCCCAAAACCTTACTACGCGTGCACGCATTTCTTTTCCTGTTGCGGCAAAGATGTCGGAAGACGTCGTATGGCGGCGTGATGTATACCGTGAGATTCTGCTTGAGGAGGACGCCAACGCCCCGTTGTATTATCCGGTAGAACCTGCAGGTTCGCAGATGAACCTGTTTACATATTTGTTCAAGCTGATGATGAGGGACATAATTGGCGCTTATGAGTACCGCCTTGACGGCAACGAGGTGTTCACAGACTCCGCCAAGGTTAATAAAAAGGCATTTATCGATAACTATCATATTTATTATGAACGTACTAACCGTGGCATAACGATAGACGACAGCGATATTCCATCGCGTGAGGTCAAGTCATATTATATTAAGGAAAGTGCCTATTACGACCAGTCTTCGTCCACGTTCCATGTAAAGCCGGTGGCTCTTTGTCCGGTATTGTGGCGTACTGACGACTTTGGTGACGGTGAGCAGAAATATCCTTTGTTCTGGGTGGAGTATGACGACATAGCTCCTTACTTAAGCAAGCAGGTGGTGATGACGAGCAACCTGAACAATGCGGCGACAATGAGCATGGACGATTACTTCATGCGAAACATGTACAAAGGCAAGATTTACAAGACGGCGAACATGCTGGGGCGTACACTTGCGCAATATTGTCCTACCGACTCCGCGCTTGCCAAGGAGCAGCGCCGCATAGAGAACGAGATAGCTGCATTCGAGAAGAATATCTGGGGCGACCAGGCTCGTAAGGATTCGCTTGACAGCATAGCCAAGACCGAGGTGAAAGACAAGAAGGCGAAGAAGGCAAAGCGTAACCGCAGGGCTTCCACTTCAGTGCGTAAGCGCCGTTCGTCAAGCTCTTCTTCGTCAGGCAGTTCACCCGCTGCACGCGTTACGGTGCGCAGGCAACGGCATTGATTAATGCATAATTCATAATGTACAATTTATAATTAAACAAATGTATATGTTGCTGATGGCCATAGCTTTGCTGTGATTTGTGCATTATGGATTATCGTTAGATATATCATTAACCACTAAAAATTAAACAAAATGAGAAAAATCCTTACTCTGGCTGTTGTCGTAGCAGCCACTTTGTTTGTTGTTCCTGCCCAGGCTCAAATCAAGTTTGGTCTTAAGGGAGGTCTTAACATAACAGACATGTCGTTCAGCAGCGACGTGCTCAACACGTCTAACCGTACGGGATTCTTTATTGGTCCTACGGTTAAGTTCACGCTGCCGCTGCTCGGTTTCGGTCTTGATGCGTCTGTTCTTTACGACCAGCGCGAGGCCGAATTTGACGATGTTTATGGCGATGACGATGAAATCATCCGCGGGCAAGTAATCAAACAGAAAGCCATCAATATTCCTATCAACCTGCGTTACGACATCGGTTTGGGCAGTCTTGCGGCTGTATATCTTGCTGCTGGACCTCAGTTCGGTTTCAACATCGGCGATAAGAACCAGTCGTTTTATGACGACATGATTGGCTGGAAGTTGAAGACCTCTAACTTCAGCGTCAATCTCGGTGCCGGTGTTATGCTGTTGCGCCACGTGCAGGTAGGTTTCAACTACAACATCGTATGCGGCAAGACGGGTGAAGTGTCAGCGCTCGGTACGGCTGGCGACGTGGTTGAGGGCATAGCCCGCGGTCGTTCAAATACATGGCAGATTTCGGCTGCGTACTACTTCTAAGCGTACGAACCTAATTTTTTACGGATATTAAAGGATGTGGCGGAGCATGTGTGCCCTGTCACGTCCTTTTTCTTTATGGGGTGTATTTATCTGGATGTTTTTATTCGATAGCACGGGTAGAGGATAAACCGTATGCCTGACAAAAACGACATACGCTTGTAGGAAAGAATACGGCAGTATAGGTTTTGTTTATTGGGGGTATGCCGGCAGGATGCGGGATGCCGTCTTTCGGCTTGTAAAATGCCGTGTATTGCATGGTAAAATGCCGCCTTTCGGAAGCTGAAAGACGGCATTTTGCAATGTTGTCGCAAGCTGGTGTATATTTGCGCAACAACCGTTCTATCCCACGACACTGTCAACGTCGACATAATAGAACGACGGGTCTTCGCGGTCAATATACACCTTGATTTTCTTCTTTGGCGTTATGTCATAGCTGCCGTACCATGACGAGCAGCTGCGGAAGAGGTAAACGCGCCCTTCAGGAGAAGTGTATCGGCAGCTTATGATGATGGGATGGCGGCCGTCCATGCTCATGTACATGTTCTCGCTAATGTCGGTTATGTCGGCTTCAACCATCATGCCTGTGTTAATCAGGCGCATAGTCTTGCGCTTGCGTCGTCTTTGCGCAAGGAGCAGTGCGGCTCCCATGCCTCCGAACACGAGGGCCATCACTGCCGATAGTATTATTATAAATCGGTTGCCGGCAATGTAGCGAGCCTTGCGCGGGTCGGTTTTCAGGTAGTTAATTGTTATGGTGTCGCCTTTGTGCAGCGATGTAGACGTGTAGTTGAGGCCGCAGGTGTGCGTCTGTCCGTTGGCGCTATACCTTACGATGGTGGTGCCGGTCATGTCGCTGCCGTGGTAGGCCACGTCGATTATTACGGCCTGTGCAGGACATGACTTGCCCTTAAACAGTGACGTGTCTATCGCGACGTAAGCGCATATTGCAGCCATCACTATGCCCGTAAATGTGAATATTCCCCCGAAAACACAGCCGGACGGCAGCCTTTTTTTCCTGCTTGTGGTTGTTGTATTGTATTTGTATGGCATAAGATTTGTGTTTATATAGTTTACATCGCAAATTTACTTGCGTGATATTTCTTTGTTGTTGCAAAAACGTGTAAATGTTTTTTTGTCGCCGCGTGGCTGTGCATTACGATGTCTTTTTCTTGAAAAAAGTGTTTTCTTGGTGTAGTCTTTTGTTGTTTACATGCGTCTAAGTGGTAGAAAGAAATATTAATACAAATGATAATGACAGATAAAGAGGCTCGGTTCAGGCGAATAATACATGAGAACAGGGATACGATTTATGCCGTGTGCTACATGTTCTCCAAGGATGCGGACGAAGTGGACGATTTGTTCCAGGATGTGTTGATAAATCTTTGGAAGGGTCTTGACAGTTTCGGTGGACGTAGCAGCGTGCGTACCTGGATATACCGCATAGCCCTGAATACATGTATCTCGGGCCAACGAAAAAGGAAACGGCAGCATAGCGTGCCCCTGACAATGGACATTAACCTGTTTGAAGACGGCGATGACGATACACTGCAGGTAAAGATGTTGTATGAGCGTATCAACAGTCTCGGGCTGTATGACAGGGCGCTAATCCTGCTTTGGCTTGACAATATGAGCTATGAGGAGATAGGAGCGGTGATGGGTATATCTGAAAAGAACGTATCCGTAAGGCTTGTCAGAATCAAGGAGAAGTTGAAGAACATTAACGATAAATGAATAAATGGAGGTATTGAAAATGGAAACGAGAATCGAAGCTGACGTAATTGAGATGATGAAGTCACAGATGGCCGTGCTGAAACATAAGCTTGAGAGCCAGTCAATCCTTAACGAGAGGCTGATACGCCGCGTGATGCACGCACGCATGCAATGGGTGCGCAAGGTTGTGGCTGTCAATGTCTGCATGTGTGTGCTTGTCATAGCTTTTGTTTATGTCATGATGGCCCGTTATGGCTGGTCGTCTGCTTTCTTCTGGGTCACGGTTGCGTTGTTTGTTGCCGTTGCGGCTGCAAGTATATGGGTTAACGTTTACGGTCATGTGGATTTGCTTGAGGGCAATCTTGTTGAGGCCGGCAGGGCTCTTGTGAGAATGAAGCGCTTGCGGACGCAAGGACGTCTGGTAAAGCTCCCATTGGGTCTGGCTTGGGTCTGTTGGTATGCTATCGAGGCTATGGATTTTGCCGAGGCAGTAGGCTTGGAGCGTGGCAGAATGTTGTTGATAATTTGCCTGGCGGGAGCCGTAGGCTTGGTTATCGGGCTTGTGGTGTTCAATAAACTTCAGCGTGCCAATGACGATATTATTGCTCAAATAGACGAACTTACAGGCAGCAAGGACAGACCGTAATGCCATGTGGCGGCGGTGTTGGCAGCTAATGTGGATTAAGCAGGCAAGGCATATACATTCATTCCGCGTGCTGTGGAACAGGCGTATATGCCTTGCCTGCTTTGATATTAGTTTTCGTTGGTACGTATGAGGCTGTAACAGTTTGTGCGAGAGGTTAGAATCTAACCGTGCGTGAGCCGTCACCGTCCTCTTCGATTGTAACTTTCGTGGCGTCGTCAGGCAGCAGTCCTTCTATAAGTTCGGGCCATTCGATAAAGCAGAGGCTGCCGCTGTAGAAGTATTCTTCGTATCCCATGTCGTACACTTCCTCTATTTTCTTGATTCTGTAGAAGTCGAAATGGTAGATAGTGTCGCCGGATGTTTCGGACGTATATTCGTTGACGATGGCGAACGTAGGTGATGTTATGACGTCTGTTACACCCAGATTTTCGCATACGGCCTTGATGAATGTTGTCTTGCCTGCGCCCATTTTTCCGTAAAAAGCGAACACGCGGCCCTTGCCCATGTTGTCGATGAACGTACGGGCGGCGAGGTTGATGTCTTTGAGATTGTTGATTTTTATTTCCATATTATCTGTTTATAGTTGACAAGTTACAGGCAAACAGGTAAACAAGGATATATCCTTTGTTTCCGACAAGTTACGGCTAATCTCCTTGTCTGCTCGTTGCTCGTCACTCGTCTGCTTTGTTTTATCTTTTTCTTGCCCTCATTGTTACCAGCGGAACAATCATTTCTTCCATGGATATACCGCCATGCTGGAATGTGTCTTTGTAGTATGACACGTAATAATTGTAATTGTTTGGGTAGGCGAAGAAGGCGTCGCCAGTAGCGAATACGTATGACGTACTGAGGTTCGGGGCAGGCAGCATGGCCTTGTGGGGTTCTTTTATTGTGAACACTTCTTTCGCGTTGTAGTTCAGGTTCTTGCCGAGTTTGTAGCGCAGGTTGGTGTTCGTGTTGCGGTCGCCGATTATCTTGATTGGCTTAGAGGCGCGAATGCTGCCGTGATCAGTCGTTATGACAATGGTGAAATTGCTTCGTGACAGCATGCGGAAAAGCTCGGCAAGCACGGAATGACGGAACCAGCTGAGGGTTATGCTGCGGTAGGCCGACTCGTTGTTTGCCAATTCGCGTACCATTTTCGACTCCGTGCGGGCATGGCTCAACATGTCGATGAAGTTGATTACAAGCACGTTCAGGTCGTTGTTTTTCAATTCGTTGAATTTCTGCATGAACTTGTCTGCGCCGGCAGAGTCGTTAATCTTGTGGTATGAGAATGTGTCATGCCGGCGGAAACGCTCGAGCTGTGTCTTTATCAGTGGCCCCTCGTTAAGGTTTTTGCCTTCTTCCTCATCCTCGTCAACCCACAGCTCGGGGAACATTTGCGCTATCTTTACGGGCATTAGTCCGCTGAAAATAGCGTTGCGGGCGTATTGCGTGGCCGTAGGCAGTATGCTGATGTATGTCTGTTCGTCCATGTCAAACATGTCGCCGATTTCCTGTGCCAGCACGCGCCATTGGTCAAAGCGGAAGTTGTCGATAACTATCATGAACACTTTTTCGCCTGCATCAAGTAGCGGAAATACCTTTTTCTTGAATATATCGATACTCATCAACGGACGTTCTCCGTCCTTATTCCGGTTGTTTTGCGGCTTCTGGCGGTTCGTGAGGAGCCTTTGCGTGGACTGTGGCGGTGCTGCTTGTGTCGCGGTAATGTCTTCCATCCAGTCCATGTAGTGTGCCTTTATGTATTTTGCGAATCCATTGTTGGCCTCCTCTTTCTGCATTTTCAGCATTTCGGTCATGCTGCTGTCCGTATTGCTGAGTTCGAGTTCCCAGTGTACAAGCCGTTTATATACGTCCATCCAGTCCTGGTATGTCCTGCAGTTGCCAATCTGCATGGCAATGTCAGTAAAGCTTTGTTGGTATCCGCTTTGCGTTATCTCTGTCACAATTTCCTTGCGGTGTATGTTCTTTTTCAGTGATAGGAGAATTTGGTTGGGGTTTACGGGCTTTATAAGGTAGTCGGCTATCTTTGAGCCAATTGCTTGGTCCATGATGTTCTCCTCCTCACTCTTTGTTACCATTGCCACCGGTGTAGCCGGTGATAGCTCCTTGATTTTCTGCAAAGTCTCAAGACCGCTTAGTCCGGGCATCATCTCGTCGAGCAGGATAAGGTCGAAAGTTTTTTGCCTGCATTGGTCAATGGCGTCAGTACCGTTGGTTACGGTAACTACGTCATACCCTTTTTTTTCAAGGAAAAGAATGTGAGCGCGGAGCAGTTCAATCTCGTCGTCAGCCCATAAAAGTAATCCGTTGCTCATTGTCTTATTTTATTGTTGTTACGTTGAGGCCATAGCCTTAAAACCCGTCCAGTTCATAATATTCATCTTCCAGGTCGTATCCATCCTGTCGGTTGTCCTCGTTCTTTTTGTTGTTATTGTCTGTATTGCCGTTGTTTTGGTCGTCATTAAATTCTATGATGAACTCATTTTCCGGTAAGTAGTTCTGCTGTTGAGGCGTAACTGTTGGCTTCTGTTGTGCCGGTTGAACGTCTTTGTTTTGGCTTCCAGGCGTCGGTGTTGTGGCAGTGCGCGGTTTGTTGTCTTGCTGCCTTTCCTCTATATCAAATGTATTGCCACTGTTTTGAGGTGTTTCGTCCTGTCGGTTTTCCTGTATGTCTGTAATTACTGTTGTGTCGTTATCGTCCAGGTCATATTCGTTCTCCGGCGTTTCTTCAGTTTCAGGAATTACGGTCGTTCCGTTGTCTGGAGCGATGTTGCCGGATGGTTGTTCCGTATGGGGAGCGTTGTCTGTATCTTGAATAACCGTAGTATTCACGTTTTGGCCACTGTTTTCTTCCTGTTGTGGTTGTTCCACATCAGGTATTATTATAGTGGTGTTGTTTGTTGGGGCTGCAGGTTGTTCGTCTTCAATGAACAAGCCGCCCTCTATCACTCCGCCATTATATAATCCGTTGTCACCGTTATTGTCTCCCTCGCCGCTCGGTTCATATTCTATTGTTGCAGGTTCGGTAAGCAGTCTTACCGTACTTATGCGTAGAGGTACGAAATGTTGTTCGTAAAATTTCTCGTAATCGTTATAGCTGTATTGCGTACCGAGTAATTCAAGGTTGGCGTCACTGATTACTATCGGACGGGCCTTTTGCGTGAGTTCTGCTATATTTTGGTTGTCGTGCAATTGTCGTGCGTATTGCAGAGCTTCGTCATAGCTTTTGAATCCGCTTACTTTCATGCGGTGCAAACCGCTGTGATCTTCGATTGTTATGTCGAAGTTTCTTACGATGAAGTTTGTGAAATTAAACTTTGCAAGCTCAAATAACAGCTTGTTTTCCTTTACTGAATCCGGCGAATATACGAAAAGGAACGAGAAGTCGACATTGCGTTCGGCCATGAATTTACGTTCGGCTATTGAGTCGCTGTCGTTAAGAATGACAGTACGCCGTTCCCAGATATCGCTGATGTCAAACTTTCCTCCGTATAAAGTACGGCCGGCTTTCACTCCGTTAATTATCATTCCGGCCATTTCGCTTACATCGCTTTGAGGATATTTTTCCACAACTTCCTGCATATCCTTGACGCAACCGTCGGCGTCTCCGCCGTTAAGTTTTGACAGTCCGCCTATAAATATGAATTTGTCACGATTCGCACCGAGGGGGAAACGTTCGGCAGATAGTGATGTGTTGGCGCTTACTTCGTCGAATCTGTCAGCTTTGAATGCTTCATAAGTAGCGGCATAAAGTGAATCCTCGATGTGTACACCGAAGCGTGCGTTCTGTTCGAAGTTGGGGTCAGAGAGCATAACGGTCCACTGACTTTCAGGATATTCCTGCTTCAGGCGGTTGAGGCATGTCTGCGCCATGGCAGTATCATTACGCCGTGAATATAGCAGGAATAGGTGGTAGTAGGCGTCATCAAGGTGCTCATAATCCTTATAGTTGTCGGTAAGTCGGCGCAAATTCTTTTCGCTTAGCGCAAGGTTGTCGAGCTTGTCCTTGAATATTACGCCAGCATGATACAGTCCGTCTTCAATGATTTTGTTGCTTTCAGCCGTCTGTTCCGGCGTGAACGGTATCTGTTTTAAGTAGTATTCGCGCATATGTGGGTTGTTTTGCGCGCTGTCAAGCGATTGTTCTATCGAGTCTTGCATGGCTTCTGCCGCCGCAATAGAGTCGCGTTGCTCGTCAGTAAGTTCCTCTGGCCCGTTGTTTAGGGCTACAACAGTTTTGTTGACGCGTTGCCAGTCGTCAACATTTTCGCGCCTTCCCCATAATTTCTGGAATGTAGCTTTACCTTGGCTAACGGCTGTCGGGTTATAGAAATACCATGTACCGTTTTTATCCGTTGAAGTATTTGTCGTGTTATTTTGCACTGCGTCGTTGCCAATGGCGCCCTGCTCGGCCAAGTATTGTTGGGCTTCAAGCTCAGCTTGTGCGTCCCGTTCTTCCTTTTCATTCTTTTTCAGGGCTTCGATTACACGGTCGATGGCGGCGTTACGTTCGGCTTCAGGCATTTTTGCGAGTGCCTGAAGCGAGTCTTGTAGGTGTATAGCGTCTGTATATGGCACGAGCTCATCAAGAACCTTGGAACGTTCGGACAACTGTTCGTAGTCCTTGCGTTCTTTGTCCAGCAGACCGATAGCCTCTCCATAACAGCGCCTGGCGTTGCTGTAGTCCTCGCGTTCCCAATACAAGTCACCGAGCTTCAGCAGCAACACACCTTTTTCTATACCGCTTCTTGTTGCTTTGGCGTTGCCTTGTTCGTAGGCGGATATGGCGTTTGCCGTATCTTTCTGGTTAAGGTAAATGTTGCCTATGGCATAGTAAACCTGGTCAAGATATTCCTTGTTATTGTCCGATGCGGCCATTCGCCGTAGTTTCTTGAGCATTTTCTTTGACTGGCGCATGCCCATGACCTCTGTCATTGCTATGCGCGCGTTGAACGCGAGTTCATACGGAGGATTGAGTCTTACTACACGCTTGAATGCCTTGTATGCTTTCTCTTCATTGCCGAGTGCGGCCTCGAGCTGTCCCATGAGATACCATTCGCGTGCCTTTTGCTTGCGTCTCATTTCGTGTTTGATGACCTTTCTCAGGTATGGAATGGCCTCGGCATAGCGTCCTGTGTGGATGTAATAGTCGGCATAGGTATAATCCCATTCCTTACGTGCCCTCCAGTGTATTGAGTCACGGCGCATTTTTGTTATGACGTCCTCGGCATCATAAATCCAGTCCTGCTCAATATAACATTTTGCCAGCCATGCCCTTGCGCGCCCGTATATTGCAGGTTGGGTGGAGTATAGGCGGCTCATGTAGGCAAATGTCGACGCAGCTTCGTCAAAGTCGCCCTTCATGAATTGCGAGCGGCCCATCAGCAGCCATGCTTTCCACAAGAACGGGTTGTACTCCTTGCGGTTAAGCCATTCTATGTCACGCTCGGTTTTCTTGCGGCTTTTCGTCCATTTGGGGCGCCGTTTAATGCTGTGCAGCTTGATGGCCTTCTGGCATTTCTCGATGGCCCGGTCGAAGTTAGACTCTCCCAGACTGCGGCTTTCGCGATTGCCAACGGTGTACAGCGGTATCATCTCGGTGAAGTTGTCCTTGTTACCGTTCTCCTTTTCAAGCGAACCTTCGATGTACGCTACCGTACCGTTATAATAAGTATTGTACCGTGCGGTAAAAGAATGCCACCAACGGCTCTGCGGAGTGTTCTTCTCCGTAGAGCAACTTATGGCCGTCATGATGATGATGACGGCCACGACGGGTATTATATGTCTTGTGGGTTTGGTGCGCATGCGTCGGTTAAATAACGGTACAGACGGCTGTTTATTGCGTTCCTGCGTCTGTTTAGGGCTTATTCTGCCTCGTCAATGATGAATCCTGCCTGCCTCAAGTCATCCCAGAAGTGCGGGTATGACTTGCTGACTACTTGCGGATTGTCTATTTTCAGCCCCGGGAATGTTATCGAGGCAGGCGCGAAGGCCATAGCCATGCGGTGGTCTTCGTAAGTGTTTATGACGATGTCGTCAGCAGGTTCGCAGCGTTCTCCGTCCCAGCTTAGCTCGCCTATGCCCGTCTCGCGTATTATGTACCCCAGTTTGCGCATTTCCGTCTTGAGGGCTTCCACACGGTCGGTCTCTTTTATCTTCAATGTGGACAGTCCGGTAAACCTGAACGGAATGTCTGCCAGGGCGCAGCATACCACGAATGTCTGTACCATGTCCGGCTGGTTGATAAAGTCGTAGTCGAGCCTTGGGGGCTTTGTCTCGACACGTTTCAGTGTTACCGTGGTCGGCACGTTTCGTTCGCGTGTCTTGAAAGTAGTCCTTACGCCGAGCATGCTGAAGAGGTATTTTACTGCCGAGTCGCCCTGGCGTGAGCCGTCGGTCAGTCCTGTAAGCATGATTTCCGACTCTTCGTCGTGCCCCAGTACGAGCATTTCATACCAGTAGGAAGCCGCGCTCCAGTCGTTTTCTATGTAGAAGCCGCGCTGTGCGTAAGCTTTCGGTTTTACGCTTATCGTGTCTACATCGCTCCATTCGGCGTCGGCCCCGAAGTCCCTCATCATGCACAGTGTGAGGTCAATGTACGGGCGCGAGATGATTTCACCGTTCAGTTTCAGTTCCAGTCCGCCCGCCAGTGTCGGCGCTATCATCAACAGCGCCGATATGTATTGCGAACTGATGTCGCCCGGCACCTCGATGTGTCCGCCTTCGAGCTTGCGCCCTCGTATGTGCAGTGGCGGGTAGCCATCGCGCTCCACGTAGGTTATGTCGGCGCCTATGTACCTCAGGGCGTCCACGAGAGCCTTGATGGGGCGTTGCTTCATGCGCTCCGTGCCGGTGATGGTGTGCTCGCCGGGTGTGGCTGCCAGGTATGCCGTCATGAAGCGCATGGCCGTGCCGGCGGCCTTTATGTCTATTACGGCAGGCATGCGTTCCAGTGCGTCGAGTATTACTTCCGTGTCGTCACAGTCCGACAGGTTGTCGGGCTTTATCGTGTTGCCGGCCAGCGCGTTGATTATTAGCGCGCGGTTGCTTACGCTCTTTGAGGCCGGCAGGTTTACCGTAGTGTTGATTCGTTCGGGGGCTGTAAGGATATATTTCATAATTCGTCGTGTTCCGGGTTCACGTTTTTACATAACAAGGCTGCGCCGCGGTGACCGTGCGGCTTGCCTTATGGCTTATGCAAAGGTACGTTAACTTGAAGACAATACAAAATAAAAACGAATAAAAAATCTGAACGCCTAAACATCGGCGTTCGCCCTGTTGCAGGCCTTGGCGTAAGTGTTTGTTATGCCTTATGCCGCAGGGCTTTCGCCTGTCATGGATGAGGCTGGTTGTAAAAGACGGCCTTTCGCAATGCAATTGATGGCCTTTTACCTTGCGAATGGCCGTCTTTTACACGCCAAAAGGCCACCTTTTGGAATATGGGTGCTAATCTTTGTTGCTGGAAAGTACCGCCTACGGGGCAATAACCGTAGTGTATCGGCAGGTTAAGATCATGTCCGTCTTTACCGTAGCTTACCGTCTTGACCTGAAAAACTCCTGCATCAGGCGGCGGCATTCATCTTCAAGTACTCCTGCTGTAACCGTTGCCTTGGGGTGAAGGGCTGCCGGGGCGAAGCGCACGAAGCCTCGCTTTTCGTCGCCGGCGCCGTAAACCACGCGCTTGATTTGTGCCCATCCGATGGCGCCTGCGCACATAACGCATGGCTCTACCGTTACGTATATGGTGCAGTCGGTAAGGTATTTGCCTCCAAGATTGTCCGCGGCGGAGGTAATAGCCTGCATTTCGGCGTGGGCCGTAACGTCGTGCAAGGTTTCAGTAAGGTTGTGCGCCCGTGAGATAATCTTGTCATTGCATACGATTACGGCGCCTACCGGTATTTCACCGGCGTTATACGCGACCTCAGCTTCGGCCAGAGCCTTGCGCATATACAGTTCGTCTTTCTGTTGCTGGGTATCTTCCATGTCACATTTCGTAATTATATTTTATGCAAAAGTACCAAAAAACGCACCAATCAGGTGCCTTTGTAACGGAAAAATTGTACTTTTGCATATAGTTATTCGTGAAGAGGAGACATCTGATTCCGTCATTCATAACGATAAAAAGATATGGCCGAACATAACGAAAGAGGACGGTGGGGCGAACGGAAAGCAGCCGAATATCTTGAGCATAAGGGCTACAGGATTCTTTGGCGTGACTGGCGTGACGGCCATCGTGATATAGACATCGTTGCCGTTGACGCCGACCAGTTGGTTATAGTGGAAGTGAAGACGAGGCGCAACAATGACTATATGGAGCCTGAACAGGCTGTGGACTTACGCAAGATGCGCAGCCTCGGCATTGCCGCGGATAAGTTTGTCAAGACCTACGGCATAGAGCTGCCCCTGCGTTTTGACATCGTAAGCGTGATTGGTACCGGCGACAACGACTGTGTTATACGGCATATTGAGGATGCGTTCATGCCATGGTGACGTAAGGATACTGGCATATTGCGCATTTTTACACCTAATATTTATAAGCAGACAGACCGTGGATATATTCAGAATACGCCTTGACGAGACTGACTCGACCAACCGTTTTCTCCGTGATTACCGTGGAGAGGAGGGTAGGGTGATGACCATCGTGACGGCAGATAACCAGACGGCGGGGCGCGGACAGGGGCGCAACACTTGGGAGAGTGAGCCCGGACGCAACCTGCTTTTCAGCGTAAAGACTTACCCGAAGGGGCTTGACGCTCGCCGACAGTTCGTCATGCTCGAGGCCGGAGCATTGTCAGTGCGTGACGCCTTGTCGGCGTATGCTGACGGATTTACCGTCAAATGGCCTAACGATATTTACTACAACGACATGAAAATAAGCGGAACGCTGTCTGAATGTACCATCGTTCACGGCCTTGTTGGGAGCTGTATAATGGGCACGGGGATAAATATCAACCAGCGAGAGTTCATAAGTGACGCGCCCAATCCTGTGTCGTTGGCGCAAATCTTGGGGCATGACGTCAGTCGTGAGGATATTCTTGACGATGTGTTGGAGCGCTTCGGGCGTTATCTTAAGATGGTGGATAGCGGCGAATATTACGGCGTTCACGATGCGTATCTTGCATCATTGTACCGCCGCACGGGGCTTCATGGGTATCGTGACGCCGCCGGCGGGTTCATGGCAGAGGTCGAAACGGTGGAGCCTGACGGACATCTTGTACTGAGGCTTGGCGACGGAATCGTGAGAAAATACATGTTCAAGGAGGTTGAGTTTTGTAAAGTCAATGGATGATGGCCTGTGAATAATGACATGTTAATCAAGTATCGACTATAAAAACAGTGATTTATGGCAAAGTACAAAAGAATCTTATTGAAGCTCAGCGGCGAGAGCCTTATGGGCAAACAGCATTTCGGTATTGACCCGGAGCGCCTTTCCGACTACGCACGTCAAATCAAAGAGGTGCATGATATGGGCGTTCAGATAGGCATAGTGATAGGCGGCGGCAACATATTCCGTGGTCTCAGCGGGGCCGGTAAGGGCTTTGACCGCGTCAAGGGAGACCAGATGGGCATGTGCGCTACGGTCATCAACTCGCTCGCTCTCAGTTCGGCGCTCGGCGCTTTGGGCGTAAAGAACAAGGTGCTGACTGCCATCCGCATGGAGCCTATCGGCGAGTTCTACAGCAAGTGGAAGGCTATTGAGGCCATGGAGGCGGGGTATATCTGCATATTCAGCGCCGGGACGGGCTCTCCTTACTTTACAACGGACACGGGAAGCTCGCTCCGCGGTATCGAGATTGAGGCCGACGTAATGCTCAAGGGCACACGTGTTGACGGCATATATACGGCCGATCCCGAGAAAGATCCTACCGCAACGAAGTTCACGGACATAACTTACGACGAGATATATACCCGCGGCCTGAAGGTGATGGACCTCACCGCAACCACCATGTGCAAGGAGAATAACCTGCCGATATACGTGTTCAACATGGACGTAGTAGGCAATCTGAAGCGCGTGATGGACGGAGAAGCCATCGGAACGCTGGTACATAATTGATTGAAAGGTGAGAAAGTGAGAGGGTGAGAAGGTGAGAAAGCAAGTCAAGTATAATACATCAACATGTAATTTCTTATTATTAGACTTGTTTTCTCACCTTCTCACCCTCTCACTTTCTCACCTTTTCTCATTCTATTCCACAAAACAAGGACACCAACAGGGGTACTGACAGCTCGAGGGCTATGCCGTGCATGATGGCGGCAGGTATCATTTCTTTGCCTGAATAGCGGCTTATAGATGGCAGGAGTACGTCCATCGAGTTGATACCGGCGGCTGATATAGGGGCAAATTTGCCGAAAAACCTCGAGAATAAGGGGGCTCCGAGTAGTGATACCACCTCCCTTACGATGTTTGCGAGCAGTGCAAGCGTGCCAAGTTCGGTGGCAATCTGCACTCCGGCTGAGGCGCTTTTTAGTTCTGTTATGAGTACTGAAGATAACGAATAGTAGGCAAATCCGCTGCCTACGGCCAGGCAGTCGGCTGTGCTGCGGCCAGAAATGAACAGGCTGGCGAGCACTGAGAACAGCAGCGTGCCGGCTATCGTGAAGAGCGGAAGCAGCAACATGCCGGGTCGGAAGCCGCGAATCATGTCCTTGAATTTGTCGTTGGAACCGATGCTTAGCCCCACTTGGAAAACCAAGATACACAGGATGGTCATTGTAATGCCTTTGGGCAGCAGCCATTGGGGTATGAAACCGCCGGCGCCGAGCGCCACCCCGAGGCCGAACATGGTCAGTACGGGCAGCGTTTCCTTCATTTTTCGCCTCCTTTCCTCTTCTTTCCGAACAGCAGTTTGTATGCGAAATACGACGCCAGCAGACTGCCTGCCGTGCCGAACGACGCCAGTATGGCGGCGTGTATTCCGTAACGTCCGAGATTGTTCATCAGTTCACTATTGTTACCTATGGATATGCCAAAAACGAAAAGCATGAATAACACCGTGGCGGATACGCTCTTGTCGATGTTCTTCAGAAATCCGCTGTTGCGGAAAACGTAGCCCGACGCAATGCCGAGCAGCAGTAATATCAGTATGTTGAACATTGTCTTTCTGTTTGTTTCTTGTTGTTACACATGTTGTCTGTGCCCCTTCAGCAAGTTTACGAACGGGCGATAATAATCCATGTCACCGCGTTTTAACCGTCGGCGGCATGAGTATGCCTTGACGCATCAAGGCGAATGAAGAATGTTTGGAAGTAACAAACTTAGATGAAACCGCTGAACCAATGTACATGCACGATGAAGCAGGCGTGCCGCGGACAGTTTGTCCGTAGCAAGCCGGTGGTCATGCTATGTACAGTCTGTGGTTTCATCATTTATGGAGGGTCGTTTTTATTTGCGGCTGCAAAGGTAAATAAAAGAATTGGAATAAATGAATAAAAATACGAAAAATATTCTATTTGAGAGCGATTTGCGGCTATTCTTTTTATGGTTAATCATGACATGAACCGCCGTAGCTTTTTACCAGTAATGCAAAAGGCCGTCTTTAGCGTTGCTATTTGCCGTCTTTTAGTTCATAAAAGGTGGCCTTTTACAAGGCAAAAGACGGTCTTTTGTAAACGGATCCGTAAGTTGTTGTATTTCAATGAGTTATAAGTGGCTGATAGAACGGCGCCAAACACATGAAAAATCGGCCATAAGCACGCATCTCGTTGCTTATGGCCGACGTATAATTTCGAGTTGAAATATTTACCTGAATAGCGGCAGACTGCTCAGCATGTCCCTTATCCGCATTGCCGTTCGTGGCATTGGCTCGGCCACGGTGAGCCCTACAAGGTCTTTTTCGACGGCAATATCGTTGATGATTCTTGTCACTTCGGCCATCTTCATGCCGTCGGGCGATATGCCGACGGCGGGGATAATCTCTGCAGGGTCAAGCACGTCGAGGTCTAAGTGGACTACAACCTTTGAAGCTCCGCAGGCCTTGAGCCATGCCGTCACCTCGTGGCTGTCGTGCGCAACGTCGGCAGGTGACAGGTGTTTAATGCCCAACTGCTGCTGACGTTGCACTATCTCGTCCCTTTCCCAGTCTCTAAGACCAACGTAAAGAATCTTTGCAGGCTCGATTTTAGCGGGCAGTTCGGATAGTATCTTGCTGTCGCCCATGCCCATGCAGGCCGTCACGGCCATGGCGTGATAGCCCGTATAGACGTCTCCCGGGAGTGTGATGTCGGGGTGGGCGTCGACCCATACCATCGCGACATCGCCTCCGTACCTGTCGAAAAGATACGTAAACGGCACCACGCTGACCGAGCATTCGCCGCCGAGGGTGACTATTCTGTCGGGACGTTTTACCCTCAGTATGTCCATAGCTGCCTTGGTTTGGGCGGCAATGTCGTCACGGTCGAGCACTCCGTCTGCTACTTTCCGTTCGCCCGGCTGCGTTGTTACGGGCACTATGGCCTTGTCGTGTCCGCAGTCGGGAGCGAGAAAGTCGAGCAGCATTGAGCCGAGCACGTAGCCCCGGGCAGCCTCGGCCGTGTCCTTTATTTCGGGTATCCATCTTGCGATGTCGCCTCCCTGCCATTGCGGGTAGATAAGTCTCAGTGTCTTGCTTTCGTTGTTCATACAGAATGTTTTTGCTGATATAATGCGCGTCTTGCGCCTTGTGCGCGCGTTAATGCCTGTCCCTTTGCCCGGTAATCGGTGGCGTATGTCACAGGTCAAGAGTGATACCCTTGGCGTCAATCTTGTCGTACGTCTTGCCGTTTACCGTTGCGTTGACCGAGTTCTTGGCGCTGAACTCATGCTTTTCGGCGCTCACGTTTATGTTCTCCAGCTTCACGCCGTCGGTGTTGTTGATAACTATTCCCTCCTTGGCGTTGTTCACCTCAAGGTCGGTTATCTGCACATTCTTCACCGGCATTTCGGGTAATCCGTTGAAATAAGCAGCCCGACGTGCAGTGCGGCATATCACGTGGTTGATGTATATGTCGCGGAAACAGGGCGTAGTCTCGTCCACCTTGAATGCCTTTACATTCTGATAATTCTTCTCGTCGCCGTCCTCAAGGGCTTCAACGGCCGACTTTCCGCCGTAATACAGGTCAAACGTGATGGCGTCTGTCTGTATGTCGAACATTGATATGTTCTTTATATATATGCCTTCAACAACGCCTCCTCGTCCACGAGTACTCTTGAAGCGCAGGCCTACGTCTGTTCCGAGGAACTGGCAGTCGGACACATAGATGTTCTTTACGCCTCCGCTCATCTCGCTTCCGACAACAAATCCACCGTGACCTTTGAACACCGTACATCCGTTTACTATCACATTCTCGCACGGAATGCCGCGTTTGCGGCCGTCAGCGTCCTTTCCGCTCTTTATGCAAATGCCGTCGTCGCCAACGTCGAACGACGAGTTGACTATCAATGCGTTCTTGCACGACTCGAGGTCAATGCCGTCTCCGTTCTGCGCGAAGGCCGGATTCCTTACCTGTACGCCCTCAACGAGCACGTTCTCGCACATCAGCGGATGTATGTTCCATGCCGGAGAGTTCTGGAAGATGACGCCGTTCAGCCATACGTTCTTGCATTTTACGAGGCTGACCATCACCGGGCGCAGGTAATGTTTTATCTCGTTCCACTCAGCTTCTGTCCTTTCGCCTGACGGAACGTTCATGTTGCTTTGGGCATCGCCTTTCAGCGCGCCTTCAGAAGGGAACCAGAAGTTGGGGTTCTTGAATGCTCCGCCGCGTGAGGTAAACGTTTTCCATTGCTTGTCGGTTACCTTTTCTCGCTTCACGGGACGCCAATACTCGCCGTTGCCGTCAATCACTCCCTGGCCGGTTATTGCCACGTTCTCGAGGTTAAAGCCTGATATCGGCGACTGGCAGCGGCGTGTGTTGAGGCCTTCGAACGATGTGTCGATGAGCGGATAAAGGTCAAGGTCGGGCGAAAAGAGTATCACCGCACCTTTATTAAGGTGCAGGTTGATGTTGCTTTTCAGCGTTATCGGGCCGGTGTACCATACTCCTTGCGGTACTATCAGCTTGCCTCCGCCCATCTTCTCGAGCGCGTCTATGGCCTTGGCGAATGCCTCGGTACACAGCGACGAGCCGTCGCCTTTGGCGCCGAAGTCCTTTAGATTTACTTTGTTTTGTGGGAAAACGGGAGCCGTTACCTGCTCCATAGCGAACGGTAAGTCCTTGTACAGATGGCTGTACTTAGCCTTTTCGGCTGCGTAGGCGCCTAATGCAAGCATGCAGGCGCACACAAGAATAAAGATTTTTCTCATTGTTTTTTGTAGTGTTTTTAGGGTTATTGTGGTTGTTAGGCTTTTTAGTCAAATGGCTGTTCAGGCGCTTTTGCCGACAGGCGGGGCTGTGATGAGGCTACGGGTTGTGCCTGCTTTTACTTCTCTTCCTCAAAGTCTACGTATTCGCCTTCGTTCTTTGAGAAGATTTTACGCTTCGCTTCGTCGGGCGAACGGCGGTCAATGATTACCTCGTCGTCGGCGGATTGTGTTGTGTTACTGTATCCGCCATTGCGCCGTGTGCCGTTTTTGAAGTCGGCAAACTTCTGCTTTACCGCGCGGAATGAGCGGTATATGTTAAACGCGATGATGCCTACGACTATGAACGCGCAGAAAAACAGGAATATGAGAAAACCTATTATGGCTGACATTTGTTTATTTCTGTTTAGTGTTTGAGTATATGGAAAGAATCACGTACCAAGCTATGATGATGGCGAAAGCCGACATACGGAATATCAGCAGCAACGGAATGCAGGTCAGCAGGAACGTGTACCTGAGCTCGTTTCCATGCCAACCCCAATGCTTGAACTTAAGGGCGAACATGGGGATTTCAGCTACCATGACATAGCTGCACAGCAAGACGAGAGCCAAAACTACGAAAACCATATATGGCGACGACTCCAGCAGACTGGCCGCACCTAACAGGAACGAGCCCCAGAACAGGGCGTTGGCAGGCGTTGGCAGGCCGATGAAGCCCATTGCCTGGCGTTCGTCGAGATTGAACTTGGCCAGTCTTAAAGCCGAGAATGCCGCCATTATGTACGCGAAGAACGGCAACACGGGGCGCAACGGTTCAAGAAGCGCCGGATAGTCGAGCACTCCCAATACGTAGAACACCATCGTTGCGGGCGCCACTCCGAATGTAACGTCGTCGGCGAGCGAGTCGAGTTCCTTGCCGATTGGCGACGAAACACACAACATGCGGGCACTCATACCGTCGAAAAAGTCGAACACCGCGCCAATGATGATGAACAAAAAAGCTATGCTGATCTGGCCGCCGAGGGCGAAAACCGTAGCCACGCAGCCTGAAATAAGGTTGCAGCAAGTAAGAGTGTTGGGGATGTGTTTTTTTATCATATGTACGGTTATACGGTTTTATGGTTGTGCGGTTATGCGGTTTTATGGGAGTTGCAGTGAATTGTTCTGCTGGCGGCAGTTTTGAAAGTGTTGCCGTATAACCTCATAACCCCAAAACCGTAAAACCTTAATAATTTACTTCAACTTTGCTATTACGGTCTTGTCGCCCGTGGTGCACTGGCCCATCTTGACACAGACCTCGGTTCCGACGGGCAGGTAGACGTCCACACGCGAGCCGAACTTTATGAATCCTAAGTGCTCGTCAATGTAGCAATCCTCCTCCGCCTTGGCGTAAGTTACGATGCGGCGGGCCACGGCGCCGGCTATCTGGCGGCACAATATCTCGGTGCCTTCCGGCGTTTCGAGCATGATGTCGGCGTGTTCGTTCTCCTCGCTGGCTTTCGGCAGCCATGCCTTATGATAGTTGCCGTTCTGGTGGTGGACGAATTTCACCTTGCCGTCAACCGGAAACCAGTTGGCGTGTACGTTGAACAGGCTCATGAATATGCTCACCATCAGGCGCTTGTCGTGGAAATACTCGTCTTCTACTACTTCTTCTATTACCACTACCTTACCGTCCGCCGGCGCAACGACAATCTTTTCTGTATCGCCGTCGAAATAGCGTTTGGGGCAACGGAAGAAGTTGACGACTATGCAATAAATCACTCCGAACACGATTACGAATGCCCAGAAAGGAATTTTACAGTCGACATAGAACCATAGAAGCATGGCGATTGCGACGTACGCCACCAGTCCGTAAACCAGTGTGTCCGTGCCTTCGCGGTGAAGTCTTACGTTCTTAAGTTTCCTTATTCTTCTTCCCATGGTAAGTCAGTGAAGCATAAAAATCGGTGCAAAGGTACTCCTTTTTTATTTATTACCCAAATTTTTGGACTTATTCTTTCGCTATAAAGGGTTCCGATAACGCTCATTTTACTGCCTGTTTTGCCATAAATGATGCAAAAAATGACTTAAACATGCCATTTGCCTTGCTTTTTGAAACGTTATTTCCGCTAATTCCTTACCTCGTCGTAATTGCTTGCGCGCACTCCGTCGGGCGTTGTTCCGCGTCATTCAGGCATGCTGTCGGCATGGTGGGCTCAGCCTGGCGTGGCATATATACCGTGTATATTCGGCCGTGGTTTACGCCCTTGTCGTAACCCGTTGGTGTTCAACAGGTTAGTAAAAGGCCGCCTTTTATGTTCCAAAAGACGGCCTTTTATAATGCGAAAGACGGCATTTCATGACTCGAAATGCCGTCTTTTGTTTTATTGTCTGTATTATTTCAACAGCTTCATTACCTTATTGAAGTATCTCTGCGTTCCCCTTACGCTGTATCTCAGGCCGCCGTTCCACGAGCGTATGGCCTTTTCGATGTTGTTCTGCGGGTTGTAGTGCGACTGGAAGAGTACGAACATCTCTTTGGATTTTGCCACGTTGAAGCGGTCGGATAATTTGTATCTCTTCTTGCTTTTCTTCTTTTTCAGAATGTTGTTGCATTCCTCCACCATTATTGGTGTAATCTGCATGGCACCGCATGAGTTACCGCTTACAGCTCTCGGGTTGCCTTCGCTTTCTACTTCTATTATTGCATCCATCACCGGATTCCAGTTAAAGCCGGAGCGTCCCGCCCCATTTTCGCCGGCAAAAGCGTTAGAGCTTGCCGTCAAGATAAATAATGTTACTAATACCTTTCTTATTAATTTATCCATATTAAGTTGTTTTTGGCATCTGAACCGATGAAGAACCAAGGAGTTCGCGACGTGCGGTTTGTATGGGAATAAAGGCCAAACCGTGTCTGGATGCCAGTTATAAACTAACGTGAATAGTGGCTTTCAAAACAAAAGAAGATTCACTATCCTGAACTTTTTACCGCTGCAAAGGTATGAAAAAAACTTATACGAGCCAAGCGTTTTGTCCGTTTTTTGAACATTTTAATGGTGAATTAATATTTTATATCACATTGAAAATCAATAAATTGGGATAAAATATTGTAAAGAAATCGGCAGTATTGAGCCTCTCGGACGTGCTTTGCCGACATGCCTGAAATGCCCGTCTGCACAAGCGTTTCGGCTATTTTTGCAGGTAAGTGTCGGGCTTTCTTTTGGGTTGTTGTTGCGTTCGCTTTGGGCGATAAGAGGCCATGTGGTTGCGTTTGTCGGGATTTTTGCGTAATTTTGCAGAAGAAAACAGCAAAAATCACGTTAAGACAAGATAATATGTATTATGTTTCAAAGCAAATGGAGATAGCCGGCTGCCACCGACTTGACCTTCCGTATGACAGTAAGTGCCGCACTATGCACGGGCACAACTGGCTCGTGACAGTGCATTGCAAGTCAAAAGAACTTAACGCCGAGGGCATGGTGGTTGACTTCAAGCACATAAAGGATAAAATCCACGGCTATCTTGACCATGGCGACTTCAACGAGTTGTTGCCGTTTAACCCTACGGCGGAGAACATCGCGCGGTGGATATGCGAACAGGTGGACTGCTGTTACCGCGTCGACATTGAGGAGAGCCGCAATAACAAGGTAACTTACGTCAAGGATGAAGACTGATAAGGTATGCGCGTAAACGAGATTTTCTATTCACTTCAGGGCGAGGGTTTCTATTCGGGGACGCCCGCCGTGTTCATACGTTTCTCGGGATGTAACCTCAAGTGCTCGTTCTGCGATACGCAGCACGACGATTATGCCGACATGACCGAGGACGAAATAATGTACGAGGTGTCGAAATACCCTGCATGCCATATCGTCATAACTGGAGGCGAACCAGCCCTGCAGATAACCGCTTCGCTTGTAGGGAGACTGCATGCCGCAGGCAAGTACGTACAGATGGAGACCAACGGAACGAGCCGGTTGCCGGCGGACTGTGGCGTTGATTGGATTACATGTTCGCCCAAATACAGGCCGGTAAGATTGGAACACATCGACGAACTGAAGGTTATTTTCCAGTCGTCAGAGCAGGATATGTCTGTGTATGACCGCTATACGGCTGCCGTATACAGCCTTCAGCCATGCGATGTGGGCGATGCAAAGGTTAACGCAAGGATATTGAAGGAGGCTGTGGAGTACTGCCTTGCCCACCCGAAGTGGCGTCTGTCATTGCAGACACACAAAATGCTGGATATAAGATAAAACGATAGCCATGGCGTTTTGATTCCATGGCTACCGTTAATGTCTTTTTGTAAGTTATTTACCTTCCCTTGCAGAATTCTTCTATTGCACGGCATACTATGGCCTCAGCCTCTTCAATCGAGCACTCCAGTCGTCCTCCGGAGGCGTTGAGATGTCCTCCGCCGTTGAAGTATTGCTCGGCCATAAGGTTGCAGGGGAAATCATCTACGGAACGAAGGCTTACCCATACGATGTTGTCATGTTCGGTATCTTCGCGCAGTGAGATGCTCAGCTTTGTGCCTTTTATCTGCAATGGCATGTTTACAAGTCCTTCGGCATCGCCCTTTATGTAGTGGAAGCGGCGCAGGTCTTCGCGTGTAAGGACGAAATAGCAAGCGTTGTGCTCAGCCATTACTACCATTTTCTGGTAAAGGACATAGCCCGTGAGCCTCATTCGCCACTCGCTGTAATTGTTGTAGACGTTGCGGTATATTTTGTCCTTGTTGATATGTTTGGTGAGCAGTTGGCTGATTATGAAGAATATTTCGGGGCGTGTGGAGTTGTAGGTGAAGCCGCCCGTGTCAGTCATCATGCCGCAGTAAAGTGGTACGGCGCACTTCTTGGTGACATTCTCGAAACAGCCGAGCTGCCATATCAGGCGGAACACCAGCTCGCAAGTGCTGCACGCCTCGGGGTGTGATATGCACATTACAGTGTCCATGTCGGGGTTCAGGTGGTGGTCAATCATCACCTTTTTAGCCTTGGCCTCCGTAATGTGTCCTGCCATTTTGTCCGTGCGGGAGGCGGTGTTGAAGTCAAGGCAGAATATAAGGTCGGCATCTGCCAGTATCTCGTTGGCGAAATTTTCGTGCTTGTCGTACCTTAGCAGGCGTTCCGTTCCCGGCATCCATTGAAGGAAGTCGGGGTATGCATCGGGTATGACTGCTACGGGAACCTTGCCTTGGGTGCGCAGGAACTCTGCCCATCCGAGCACGGAGCCGATGGCGTCGCCGTCAGGACTGCGGTGGCAACACAATACTATTTTTTCGGAAACGTTGATTAGTTCGCGGAGCTGTTCCAGTTCCGCGGGGGTAAGCAAGTCGATGTTCATTCTGTAATAGTTGACAAGTTATCGAGCAGACAAGCAGGCAAGTGGTTTGCATTAAAGGTCATTCTTTCGTCAATCAGGCGAAAGTGCAAATCTCCTTGCCTGCTTGTTCCTTGTCTTTTGTCTGCTGTTATGTGTTAGAACAGCTTTTCGGGATATACTCCTTCGTTAATCAAGCTTTGTATTTTGTCTACTACGCTCTGGCGGTCGGCAGCGTAAGTTACGCCGAACCACTTACTTGTAGTGTCAAGAACCTTTACCGTTGCCGTGTTGTCATTGATGAGCTTGTTGACCATCAGCGGAATGAAGAATTCGGCCTTGGGGTTCGACATGTTCTTCGGGTCAGAAAGGAACTCCTTGAAGTAAGCCTCGCTGTGCTCGAAATAGTCGGGCGTGAATCCCCACATGTTCATGGATACGGGCGTGTTGTCCTCTACGGCAACCCATTCTCCTTGCTCGTCCTTGTAGCATACGGGACCGTTGACGCGCATTATTTCCGTGCGCTCAACTACCGTTGTGAGGTTCTCGTCGGCGTCCTTTGAGCAGATACCGCGCGCAACCGTACCGTTTTCAGACAGTGTATTGCCTACACGGAAGCCCACCATTGCATAGCGGTTTTTGCTGCCTTCGGGCAGGTCAGCCAAGAATTTGCCGATAACCATGAATGCATCGTGGTTGTAGAAGTCGTCGCAGTTGATGACGCAGAACGGCTCCTTTATAACGTTCTTGGCCATGAGTACGGCGTGGTTGGTGCCCCACGGCTTAACGCGGCCTTCCGGACAGGTGAATCCTTCGGGCAGAGCGTCGAGGCTTTGGAAGCACAGCTCGGCAGGAACATGGCCCTCGTACTTGCTCAGGATTTTGTCCTTGAAGTCCTGTTCAAAATCCTTTCTGATTACGAATACAATCTTGCCGAATCCGGCCTTGATTGCATCGTAGATGGAATAGTCCATAATGGTCTCGCCGTTGGGGCCAAGGCCGTCGAGCTGTTTTAGCCCGCCGTAGCGGCTGCCCATGCCAGCAGCCAGCAGCAATAGTGTAGGTTTCATGTCTTAATGTTTTTAATGTCTTATAATATCAATGTGGGATGTTATCCCGTAAAATCGTATATCAACATGCGCAGAACGGCACATGTGCCACCCTGCGCTTACGAATTGCAAATATAATGCTTTTTGTCCAAAGAATGAACTTTTGCCTATTATTATTGCTTAAAGAAGTGTATTTATTGCGATTGACGGCAAACGACGTTGCGAAAGGCCGTTTTTTACACGCTGAAAGGCCACCTTTTACGGGCCGAAAGACGGCCTTTCGCAACGCTGCTGATTATCAGTAAGTTATAGGCTTGCGACAGATATGCCTCGTTCGGGCCGTCCAACTGATTTACGGGTGAATCATGTTATGTCAGGTAGCGACATAAGCATTAGTTAAAACAATGCAATCCGAATACATCGACACGTCGGAGTTTCTGAAAAAAACGTTTGCCGAGATTAGATGAAAATAAAGTAATATGATGTTTTTATTGCGTAAAAAGATGAAAGCCAAAAGCTGTCCGAATTGTTAAAATACAAATGTTGAACTGCTTTTGGCTTTCATTTTTAATTTTATTGTTTTCATTAGAACGGATAACCGATGGCCAGGTGAATGGCTTGTCCGTCTTTGAAGTTAGGTATGTTGTAGAATCCGCTCTTGCCCGTTTCGTAAGGAACGTGCAGACCCACGCCCCAGTCGAGGCGCAGCACGAGGAACTCGAGGTCGTAACGGATTCCGATACCAGTGCCAAGGGCCATCTCCTTGAGAGCGTTTTTTAACTTGAACTGTGACCCTTTGCGGTATCCGTCGTCACGCAGGGCCCACACGTTGCCTGCGTCGATAAAACCTGCTCCGTACAAGCTGCCGAAGATATTGAAGCGGTATTCAAGGTTGAGCTGGAGCTTGATGTCGCCAGTCTGGTCGAGGTATGACAGGCGCGACACGTCAGTGGTGTAGCTTCCGGGGCCAATGCTGCGTACGGCGAATGCCCTTATGCTGTTGGCTCCGCCTACATAGAACTGCTCGCTGTAAGGAGCGGCACTGCTGTTGCCGTACGTATATATTATGCCTGCGTTTGCGTGAGCTACGAGTTGCGACTTCTCGCCGAGCTGCCATGTCTTGCTTATGTCGGTTTCCAGCTTGAGAAACTGTGCGTAAGGATTGGAAAACAGTTGCTTGTCCGTCTGGCTCCATTTGTCGCCTGCTGCCATGTATCCCAGCGAAAGTATGTTGCCCGCTTCCGTGAAGGTTGTTTCCCATACCAGAGGATTACGGCTGCGCATGGCTGAGCTGTAGGTCAGTGTGTAGCGTATTTTAGGAATGAAGACGTCTTGCATTGACGTTTGCAGATAAGGGTTGGCATACAGTATGGAGTCAAACTTGGCCGTTGTGCGGTTGAGTTTTTGGTATTGCAGTGTAAGCGGGCTGAACTCGTGTCTCCATTTGTCGGAACGTTGCCATTTATATGTCCACTCGGCCGAGAACGTATGCATCTTGAAATAATCAGGACGGTTGAGTACGTTCATTGATATTTTCGCGTAAGTCGATGGGGTGGTGAAGTAGCGTCGGCGCTTGAGGAACGGAACAACGAGGCGCGGAAACTCGATAGAAGCGTCGGCTCCATATTCGTAAGAGTTCATGTTCCCGCCAGATCCATTGACGTTTCCGCCTTGTTCCCATTCATATGAGCCGTGAAGATTTATGTCGAGTTTTTCCCCTCCACGGAATGCGTTGCGCTTTGTGAAACCAATGACAAGTTCAGGACCGTGGCGGCCGTTGATTTTGTTTTTATAGTTGGTCTCAATGTAGAAGTCGTAAGGCTTTCCGAACGTACATGACAGGTTTAGGTCAAGGGTGTCGCTGCGCCCCGTAGTGTCACGTGGGGTGAAGTTGAATTCGACGGAGCTGAACAGTCCTGAGCCATTGATTTTATTGGAGGATTCGATATATTTGTCGTAACTGAATTGTTGGCGTGGGCGCAGCCTAAGGTCAGCAAGTATTATTCTCGGGCGTATAGGTGGGCGTTTGCCGTTGAATCTTACGGTAAAATAACGGTGGCTGAACGAATCTTTCAGTTCTTCCATGAATTGTTTTCGTATGTCAATGCGTATGTTGCCAATATACCATTTGCGCCTTGTAATGGCTGGAAGGTTACTTGCCATTTGCAGACGTAACTTGGCTTTGCCCGTAACAGCTGTTGTGTCAGCCAGGTAGGAGGCAAAGTTTGGTTGGTAAAAATAGTAGCCGTTATTGCGGAACAAGGTTGACAGCCTGGTTCGTTCGGCGTCCATTATGGAGGCGTCTAAAGGCGACCCGCTTTTTATCAGAGCGTCATTTTTTGTCAGGTTAATCAGACTGTCGGCCATTTGCGGAAAGTCAACGTATTCGAGTGAATCAACGGTGAACAATCGTCCAAAGTTTACCGTATATCCGATTTTTGCCTTCTTGGGATTTTTCTGCGGTACTATTTGGTAGCTAACAGTGCCGTTAAGGTAACCATGGTTCCTTAGAACGGACTGGGCTACCGAAGCTCTTAGTTCAGGATTGACTTGCCTCATAAGTACCGGAGCCTTACCGAATGTTTTTGTTATCCATTGGGCAATCTTATTTTTCGAGCCTGAAAATGCATTCCATATCCATAAACCGTAAGGGAAAGGCGTTCGGTAATACGAACTTCCGAACAGTGCTCCGTTGGGAGCAGTGGCTAATGAAGCCTCGATTTCTTCTTTAGTTGAGGTGAAGTGGTCAGTATTTTCCTTTTCGTTATCGTAGTTGTTATACTCAATTTTGGTCAGGCCAATGAAGAGTTGGTCGTTTTGGGGAATGTTCTTTGTTGTTGAACATGATGATAATATCAACGCAAAGAGCAATGCGCAGATAACCATCGGCACATGTACATTGTGTATGTTGCGTTTTGTTGTTTTGTTGTTATGATCCCGTTTCATCAGTTCTGGGTTAATTTATAGTGTGTGAACATTGGCTAATGTTTTTTGACGTCTTGCCTTTTTGTCGATGTTGAATCCGCTTTTGCTGGTTCAGCAACCTTTTTCTTGCCGAAACTTAAAATGTCTTTGAAGTGTTGCAGGCTGCGCCTCCAGATGAATCCGAAACCGTATTCACGTACAGTTCCTTCAAGCCAGTCGTAGGCATTGTTATCGTAATACAGCTTGACGTATTTGTCTGACGAATTGCCCAAACGGTATTCGAAAGTAACATTGTCGAAGAATGATTCATTCTGGTTTGTTACGTCTGCTCCTGTTGATACCTTGCCGCCGACAACAATACGTAATCTGTTGTTCCAAAAGCGCTTAGAGAACTTGAATGAGTAGTCGGTATGTGTATCTCCGTTAGCTCCTGTTGAGTTGTCCATGCCAAAGCTGAGGTCAAGTGAACGCAGTGCATTGCCGGTAATGCTGTTGATCTCGCTTTGCAGGAATGAGTTTAAGGCATTGTTCATCGAGAACCCTCCGGTATTCCCGTCAGACAGATACATTCCGGTGGTAAGCATCGTCACGGCCAGCTTACCACGTTGTTCTACACTCATGGATTGTAGTTCACTGTTAAGCGTCATATCTTCAGGGGCACTGAGGGTAAACTCAAGTCCCATGTCGGACAGTGTTTTAGTAATAATGACGCCGCAGTCAAATTCTACGTCACGACTGTCACCATTCTCTCCTCCAGATGATACGCTCGCTTTTGTGCGCTCTGTCGCAGTGATGTTAAGTTTTGGATTCATCGGGTCACCGGTGAATTCAATGTAACTTCCATCTTGTATTGTAAAAGTCTTGAGTGGTATTACAGGCAGTGAATATTTCATTTCTCCGTTGTCAAGTGTGTAGCGGCCTGTAAGCCTTATGTTTCCTGACATGTCGTATTGCATTCTTAAGCTTCCACCTCCCATAATGTCCAGATAATTTGAGTGGGCTGCGTCAAGGTAACACATAACGTGGGCTCCTTGGTCAATGTTCATGGTAAGGTCCATCGTAAAGCCAGACATTGGTTGATGTTCCACCACCGTCGCGACGGTATCTTCAAAGCTGACGAATTTTACAAGGTCGTCCATCCGGTTGTCTGTTGAAAGAGGGGTGTCTCGGAGTATGTATGACATGTCTGTTGTGCCGAGTACATCCAGCCTTCCGAGCATTTCCAACCGTTCAACAGGACCGCGCATTGTAGCGAAGAAGTCAACAAAGGCTTTGCCGAACGCAATACTTCTGCGATTCTCTTTTGAGTCGATGACTTGACAGTTGCGTGCAACCATGCGTAAGTCCATGTTCATATTGTCGAGATTGGAGAAGTCGATGTTCCCGTTTAGGGTTAATGGATTATCATTATTTGCGTACATTTTGAAATCCTCGAACAGCAGATTGCTGCCGACAATACGTAACGGGTCTTCACTAAATCTCATCCTTACGCCGTATTGGGCACTGCGCATATAGCAGGAGTCAAATTTAATTTCGCCATTAGCCTGCGGTTTGTCAAGTGTGCCTTTAAGGGCAACCTCGCCGTTGGCATAACCGTTAAGGCGGATTATCCTGTCAGGAATGAAACCGTTGATCAGGCGTGCAGGCATACGGCTCATTGTCAATTTTGCGTCAAGATTACCTTCTCCTTCAGAATTGTATGTACCGCTTAGTTCTGCTACTTGTTTGTTGTTGCAGTTGAGTACTCCGTCAAGGCTATGTGCACCTCCGCTTTGTGGCATATATACAAACTCAGTGCTGATATTTCCCATGCGACTGCGTTCATATGTCATTTTATCTACCGAAATGGCTGCGGACAATGACAGATTGTCTGACATTTGTATAATGTGGAAGTCGCCGTTCATTATTCCTGTTATGTTCGGCATATATGGAACGACTGACAAGACCTTCTCTAAATCAAATTTGTTAAGACCGATTGTCAGGTCTTGCAGGGCTTCTGTGTTATCGTCATTGGAGTATATATGTACTCCGGTTCCGTCGGCAGCCATCAACCTTAGGTTGGCAGATACGCGCCGGTCTGTTCCCATATATATGTAATTGTCTTCGTTGACCTTGAATTTCTTGTAGCCGAGAATAGGCTCGTCTGTTAAGAGGTGTAGTTTTATGCCTTTGTCCTCCATGGAGGCTTCCGCTCCAAGCTTTAGGCCAAGACTGTCGCGTGCATCGTAAAACTTGATGTTTGCTCCTGAACCTTTTTCAAATACGTATCCGTCAAGCAATGCGTTGAATACATATTGCTTGTTGTCTTTGTTGTTTCTTATTTGGGCACTGTATGTGCAGTTTACGGAATCCGAAGTAATGTTGAAACGTACTGTGTCAAGCTTCATCGAGCTGTTTTGCAGTTCAAGTAATTGTATGTTGCCGTTAAGTCCGATTTCCGGAGATGATGATACGTCAATACTTGCATCCTGGAAAGTATATCCTTCATGGGCAATGAAGCGGCTTAATGGATTATCTTTCCCCGTAACTAAGTATAGCTGCGCTAATGGCAATTCCTGGCGTAGCTTTGATATGTTTATTTGTTTGCTTTTTAATTCAGTCTTGAGTTCTTGTACGAAATTATCAGCCTTGCCCAATAACTTTTTATATCCACCTTGTCCGTTTAGATGTAGGCGGAAATCTCCACATTCAGTGACAAAATGTGTTGTATCGCGGCTTGTCAGGATATCAACCATCAAGTCATCTGGACGGAAAACTTTGCTTGAATCGGTGATTTCCAAGTCGTTGATCTTTCCACTGATTCTCAGCATTGTCTTCAGGTCGGAACTTACGTCTATCCTGCATTTTAACGATGTTGACAGCTCCGATTCGACCATATGCAATCCATACCAGTCGGCGTGTTTTACGTCAGCCGTTAATGTGGATTGCAGCATTTTAGGATTAAGTAATGCATTTACGGTTACCAAACCTTTAACAAGTGGATTGTCACTGTTAAGCTCTGCCTTGGCTTTTCCGTTAGCCATGTCTGCGTTAAGGCTTATTCCGTCTAAGTTATATTGTCCGATGTTAAATTTTTCAACACTGGCATTAGCATTAAATTGTGTTTTAGGCGACGTGAAGTTCATGCCTTTCCCTTTCGCAACAATGTTCCCGCTAAGGTTCCCAAATTCGTTTCCGGGCATGAAATGTCCTATTTTAAGATCCTTGGCAATTAGCATGGCATTGTATTTCATGTTTTCGGAATTTAAGCTTCCCTTTACCTTAACATTCCCTCCTCCTTCATTTGCGGTGAGGTCTGCTGTATATGATTGTCCGTTAATGCCGATACTGCCTTTTATGCTGATGCTTCTTGGGATAGTTATGTCTGTACCCTGTGACTTGAGTATTTCGCTTACGAAATCAAGGTTGTAAGTATTGGCATCAAGTTTTACTTTTGCATTTAGCTTGTCTGTGTCGGTTAAGTTTCCGGCTGTACCGTTGATGTTGATATTGAATGCAGATGGAAAGTTTACATTCACTCCCCCGAAGTTCATACTTTTCATGTTCCCGACAATGGCTGCTTTAATTCTTAATGGTTGGTTGGGCAGTCGGCGGATAATATTGGTTGGCATGTCGCCAACTACGCGAAGAATGTCTTGTTTACCGATAGAACAGTCTGCCGTAAGGCGTAGTTTGCCCGGTGCATTATCGTCAAATGCGTTGAGGGCCATGATGAATTGTGCGGTAAGATACGAATCGGACGTCTTAAAGTCTATTTTAGGCAAATAGAGGTTTACCGAGTCCATTGAAATCGGGCCGGTAAAACGTTCAACGGTAAGCCCACTCTTTTCTTTGAATGAGCATTCCCGTAGTGATAATTTTAAATCAGGGGCACAATAATAAATGGAGTCTATACCTAGACTGACGTTTGAAAGGGCTATGTGGTTTGCGTCAAGTCCCTTTGTAAATGTTTCATAATTATTGTCGTATGCGAGGCTTCCTTCTTTCCAGTCAAGGTTTTGAATTTTGTATAGTCCGGAATAAAGGTTAAAATAGCCGTTTACAGCTTTTGTTTTTCCAAGATATGCAGCTATTTGCAGTGTATCGCCAGGCATGTGTACGGTAATACCTGTGCCAGAAATGGCTAATTCATCAACAGATATTTTCCAGTTGTTTTTAGTCGTTGATGTGTCAGGTGGAACGGTGTCGCTTAATTCGATGTCGACTTTTGCATTGGCAAGGGTTGCTTCGTTGACTTTTATTGTTTCCTTGCTCAAGTCAATGCCGTGACTCCTCAAATGCAGTCGTCCAATAGTCCCTTTTACCCTTGCTTCGTGTACGAAGTTGGCCGTGTTAAGTTTTACGTCCTTGAACTCAAGGGCATCAATTTCTACATTTTTTTTTTTTTAATAAAGGCTTGAGTTGGACTTCAACAATAAGATTCTTGACGTCGGCAATAGTGTCCTTGACTTGCGGTAAGGAATCATTTTGCTGTATCATTAGAAAACCGTCCACTCCCAAATCAAGTGGAAATACGAGTTTTACCCGTTCGATGGAAATTTCCATCCCGGTTTGTTCTGAAGCGTATGACATGACTTTCTTTACGGCCCAATTTTGGATAGGAGGGATGTAAAGTAAGATTGCCAATATTAAAAATAACAGAATCGGCGTCAGTATAATGCCGACAGCCCATTTTATAATTCTCTTTTTCCGCACGGATTATATCCAATTATAAACAATGAATGTATTTATTGCAAAGTAAGCAATTATTTTGGAAAAAGAAAAATAAATTTTGTATAAAGTGTACCGAATTAGTTAAATTCCGCTTATTTCATGCCACAATTTGTCATCTGGAACTTCGCTTTCGACGCAAATATGTTCTTTAGATACAGGGTGGGCAAATTCTATTTTACGTGCCAAGAGAGAGATACTGCCGTCAGGATTACTTCTGCGGGCTCCGTATTTCAGGTCTCCTTTTATCGGGCAACCTATTTTTGCTAATTGACAACGTATTTGGTGGTGACGGCCGGTCATCAGTTTTACTTCTATCAGAGTGTACCTTTCTGATTTTCCGATAGTTCTGTAATGTAGCACGGCTTTTTTAGCTCCCGGCACTTCTTTATCATAAGCGTAGCTTTTGTTTTGTCTTTCATTGCGTGTAAGCCAGTGGGTAAGTGTTGCTTCCGGTACTTCTGGGGCGTTCTGGCATATAGCCCAATATGTTTTGTTTACATTCCCTTCACGGAACATGTCGTTAAGTCGTGCTAACGCTTTTGATGTTCTTGCGAAGACAACAAGTCCCCATACAGGACGGTCAAGCCTATGTGTGATACCAAGAAAGACATTGCCGGGTTTAGCGTATTTTTCTTTAATATACGCTTTGACTTCATCGGCAAGAGTCTTGTCGCCGGTCTTGTCTCCTTGCACAATTTCACCACTACGCTTGGATACTATAATTATATGATTGTCTTCGTAAACTACTTTCATTGTATGGTCTTATAAGGCAAAAATTAAGAGCCAAAAAGTATTACTTACATTATATGCTGATATAAGAAATGTCTTATTGACTCTTAATTTTTATCTTGATATGAATTACATGTTCATGCCACCGTCAACCTGGATAACCTGTCCTGTTACGTACGAAGAGAGGTCTGACGCGAGGAATACAGCTACATTCGCGATGTCTTCCGTTTGTCCTGCGCGACGCAACGGTATTTTCTGTATCCACTCCTTGCGTATATTGTCCGGAAGTGCTTGTGTCATTGCGGTTTCGATAAATCCAGGAGCAATTGCGTTGGCGCGAATGCCTCGTGAACCAATCTCCTGACCTATGCTCTTCGCAAGAGCGATGAGTCCTGCTTTGGATGCGGCGTAGTTGCACTGGCCGGCATTGCCGTGAACACCTACGACAGAAGCCATGTTTATAATGCTTCCACTCTTTTGGCGCATCATAATAGGTGTACATGCATGTATAAAATTAAACGCTGATTTCAGGTTTACGTTAATGACTGCATCCCATTGAGCTTCGGTCATACGCATCATCAGTCCGTCTTTTGTTATTCCGGCGTTGTTTACGAGAATATCTATCGAGCCGAAATCCTCTTTTACCTGGTTTACTACTTCTGCAGTCTGGGTGAAGTCTGCTGCATTGCTGGCGTAACCTTTTGCTTTAACGCCTTTTGCTGCTATTTCAGCTTCAGTGGCTTTGCCGTTTTCGTCAATGACGAGATCAGTAAATGCGATGTTTGCGCCTTCTTCAGCGAATTTTAACGCGATGGCCTTGCCTATACCGCGTGCCGCACCCGTAATAAGTGCGGTCTTGCCTTCCAATAATTTCATTTTGTGTTATTGTTTAGAATGTTTTTATAATAGTGTTCTTTATTATTTTGTGACTTTGTCCATTGATCTTCCAAGTGCGCCGTATACGACCTTTGCCACAAGAGGCTTGCTGGCCTCGGGTGTCATTCCGTGTCCCAAGCGGCCACAAATGTAAGGCACCTCAAGTCCTTTAATACAATAATGCGTGATGTCGGCAACAAGTTCTACATTGTCAATGTCGAATTCGCCGTCTGCTTTTCCTTCCGCGTAAACTTTACGGAATAGTTCGATTTCATCTTCGTCAAAATTCTTTCTGACTTTTTCTACCATCCAGATATTGCGGAAGAAGGCGGCGCGTAAATTGCCGTTACGCATTACCGTTTCTTTTATCATGTTGAGATGTGTGTAGATGAGTTCTATTATTTTATCTTGAGGCCTTATTTTCTTTGCGGCAACTTCGTCCATCTTGTCCGAAAGACGTTCTAATTCTGATTCTATGACGGCGTAATATACGTCTTCTTTACTTTTAAAATATGTATATAAAGTTCTTCTTCCCTTGCCCGAAGACCGTGCAATGTCGTTCATCGTTGTGTTTTCCAAGCCGTTCTTTGCGAATAATTGCCTGGCAACGTCTACTAATTTTTGTCTTGTTTTTGATATAGACATCTTAAAAACTCCTCTCCTCTTTATCTATTGCACATTTCAGTACCCATGTGCAAAAGTATCAATTTTATTTGATACGGCAAAATATTTGTGACTTATTCATTTATATAATTAAAATATATGCCATGTTTTCTTTTCTTTATTCCTATACGTTTACTGTTTGCGGTTTTGCATTATGCTTACTTGATTTTGCCCTTGTAGTTATGTTTAGATGTTGTGTTTTAACGGTTTTTTAGTGTTAAGGAGCAAAAAAGTGAATAAATATTTGCATTGTTCAGCAAAAAGATGTACCTTTGCACTCGCAAATCGGAAATGAGGCGCGGTTTAAATATTAACATCGCGGAGTGGAGCAGTTGGTAGCTCGCCAGGCTCATAACCTGGAGGTCGCATGTTCGAGTCCTGCCTCCGCAACTATTCTAAAGGATAATTTGTTTGATACAACAAGTTATCCTTTCTTTTTTGTCTGTTAGAAAACATATTGTCCTCACCTTGTAAGTTTTGAGTTAAAGTAGCATAATTATGTATGATGTGGTTTCGTAATTGAAGCATTTTTTGTAATTTTGTGCCCGTTGTATATTATTAGGATAGGATAATGAAGAAATTAGCATTCGCATTTATCACCATGCTTGCACTTGTTATACTTGCAAGTTGCGATGATACAGAGACTTACGCAGAACAAAGGGATAGAGAAAATTCGGCAATAAGCCAGTTTATCCGCGATTCGTCGATAACGGTCATTACAGAGTCAGAGTTTCGGGAAAACGGTTATAAGACGGATGTTTCCAATAACGAATATGTGTTGATGCAGAATTCGGGAGTTTACATGCAGATTGTAAGGGAAGGATGCGGCGAACCGATACAGGACGGTGAGACAACAACCGTATTGTGCCGTTTTACAGAGCGTAATATCCTCACAGACTCCATACAGCTGACAAATGATATTCTTGCGTTTGCTTCTATCCCGGAAAAGATGAGCGTTACAAATACAAACGGTTCTTTTACTGCGTCATTCCTTACTGAGTCAAGCCTGATGTATACTTTTTATCGTAGTACTTCGGTTCCCACAGGATGGCTCGTGCCATTCCCTTATATAAAGGTTGGCAGACAGACTTCACCCGACGAGGAGATTGCAAAGGTGAACCTCATTGTTCCGAGCACTCAGGGACATCAATATGCTTCTTCTGGTGTTTATCCGTGTTTTTATACTATAACATATCAAAGGGGAAGGTAATTTAAATTAAGAATTAAGAGTTAAGAATTAAGAAAAATACCTTCGTGTGTTTATCTGACAAGGCATATTTTCTTAACTCTTAACTCTTAACTCTTAACTCTTAATTCTCATATTATGACATTAATAAAATCAATATCTGGTATTCGTGGTACAATTGGCGGACATACTGGTGACACGCTTAATCCGCTTGACATAGTTAAGTTTACCACTGCCTATGCCATGTTCATTCGTAAGCAGGGTGGGGCAGGCTGCAGGGGGAAGATTGTTGTAGGCCGTGATGCACGTATTTCCGGCGACATGGTGCGCAATGTTGTTTGCGGTACGCTTATGGGCGTTGGTTTTGACGTGCTTGATATCGGTCTTGCCACTACTCCGACTACCGAACTTGCCGTTACAATGTCTGGGGCAGACGGTGGTATAATAATTACGGCCAGCCATAACCCGCGCCAGTGGAATGCTCTCAAGTTGTTGAATAATAAAGGTGAATTTCTCAGCAAGGCAGACGGTAACGAAGTACTTGCCATAGCCGAAAAAGAAAGCTTTATATACGCAGATGTTGACACTCTCGGCAAGTACGAGCTTGACGAAACATATAACCGTAAGCATATCGATGCGGTTCTGGCTTTGCCGCTGGTTGACGTTGAGGCTGTGAGGAATGCGCGCTTCCGTGTATGCGTAGATACGGTAAACAGTGTAGGCGGAGTTATTTTGCCGGATCTGTTAAAGGAACTTGGAGTTGAGTATGAGGTCTTAAACGGAACTCCCGATGGTAATTTCGCCCATAATCCAGAACCTCTTGAGAAGAATCTCGGCGGCATAATGGAACGGATGCGTGGTGGTGGATTCGACCTCGGTATCGTAGTTGACCCGGACGTTGACCGTCTTGCTTTTATCTGTGAGGACGGCCGTATGTTCGGCGAGGAATATACGCTTGTGTCTGTTGCCGATTATGTGCTCAGCCATACCCCGGGCAATACTGTAAGTAACCTCAGCAGTACGCGTGCCCTGCGTGACGTGACCGAACGTTATGGCGGAAAGTACACGGCCGCTGCCGTTGGCGAAGTGAACGTTACTACCAAGATGAAGGAGGTGGGCGCTGTGATTGGCGGCGAAGGCAATGGCGGTGTTATTTATCCCGAATGCCATTATGGCCGCGACGCGCTTGTCGGCATAGCATTATTCCTCTCGTCATTGGCGCATAAAGGTTGTAAGGTGAGCGAATTGCGTGCCACATACCCAAACTATTTTATAGCGAAAAACCGTATTGACCTTACTCCCTCGACCGACATCGACGCGATACTTGTAAAGGTAAAGGATATGTACGCCGATCAGCAGGTGAACGATATCGACGGCGTTAAGATAGATTTCCCAGATAAGTGGGTTCATCTTCGTAAGTCAAACACCGAACCTATTATCCGTGTATATAGCGAGGCTAAAACGATGGAAGAGGCCGATGCGCTCGGCAAACAGATAATGAAGGTTGTCGAGGAGATGATGTAAGGTTTTATATTTTATGGATATCCTCATCATGCCGGATGTCATTATTCCAATCTAAATCAACAAGGCAAACCGTCATTTCGTGCTTGACTCGGAGTGACGGTTTGTTTTGTCTGTTTAATCCTTTAATATTGTCATTGTCGTTGGCATAATGCGGACATTCATATTCTTTTCAAGCAAAATATTTTTGATTGTCATTCACTCTTAAAATATACCGCATTTTATATCGCGTTCGTTCTTTTACGGTAAGTTCATGTTTTATACTTTTGCCAAATTAAGTGAGGCGATAACCGGCAAACCTGTATCTCCTTGCGTGGTAACTATTTAAAAACTAAGAACATGAAAGTAAGCGTATTCAAGAATTTTCTTAACGGCGAGCGCATTACGGCTTGCGGTGTAGATGAGTTGGTGAGGATTATCCGTGACGGTGATTATGCCGATACAATATCCGACTACCGGTGCGCGTCGCCGCGGATGTTGTCTGTCGGGCGTGGCGGAGAGGCGCGCCAGTGGGCTGTCGATACGGCGGATAACCGCATTCCGCGTCTGTGTTTCGCCTCCGAATACCGTCGCCAGGGTGGCGTGCGGCGTTTGGTGGGGCGTAATGGACTTGTATTACTTGAGATAGACAACCTTGCCGACTTCCCAACGGCTGTATCCCTGCGTAACGAGGCTGCGCGTCAGCCGTTTACGTTGATGGCCTTTGTCGGTGCCAACGGCCGTTCAGTAGAGGTTGTGTGCCGTGTGGTGGCGCACGATGGAGTGTCTGATTCTGACGCAACCGCATACGTTCGGATGATGACTGAAGGCGCGCGTCGCCTGCATTATGTCTATTCGTCGCAGTTGGGTGTCAACATGCACGTGCAGGTTCAGGCGGACGATACGATGTGCCTGATGAGCGCCGATGCAGGTGTATATTACGCCCCTGGGGCAGTGGCGTTCACTGTTGACCTGTCAAATCCTGTGGCGGCATATCGTGCGGCCGATGTCCGGGACGTTGACGAGTCGCCCTTGCCGGGTAAGTCGCGTGACGAGGCATACCGTTACATATTCTATTCGTGTTGGGACAGCGTGCTTGATTCAGGATTAAGTCTTGACGATGCCCTCTTTGAGGAGAGGGCGATATCCTTGCTCGCCCGTTATTGCCGCCACTCTGGATTGCCACAGCAGATGTGTGTCGACCGTGCCATGACGCTCGACCTTATCAACCGTGACGGCGAGCTCATTACGTTGCTTTTCAACCAGGCCTACGGCAACAATCTTGTTCACTTCAATCCAACGGCGCACGTCCCTTTGCCGGCGCTCACGGCGATGAAGACCGACCACTTCATGCGTAAACGTTTCCGTTTGCGCCGCAACGTGTTGACCGGCGTTACCCAGTACAAGCCACTCGGAGCTTACGACACATATTATCGCCCCGTGACTCAGGAGGTTATCAACGCCATTGCGACTATGGCGCAGCGCGAGGGCATACGCGTGTGGGCGCGTGATATAAAGGAGCGTGTCAACTCCGAACTGGTTGAGCCGTATGACCCCGTTAACGATTATATCGCCTCGCTTCCGGAGTGGGACGGACGCGACCGCCTCAAGGCTTTTGCCGCTCGTGTGCCTACTGACAATCCTTATTGGACAGAGTTCTTCTCAGTGTGGATGCGCTCAATGGTGGCTCACTGGATGGGGCTCGACAGCAACCATGGCAACGCCCTTGTGCCATTGCTCATCGGGCGGCAGGGTTGCGGCAAGACGTCGTTTACTAAAATAATCCTGCCGGAGCCATTGCAGCCGTACCAGAACGACCGTATAGACTTCAAGAACGACAACGCCGTAATGCTTGGCCTGTCGAGCTTCGCCCTTATCAACATCGACGAGTTCGACCGTTATTCTGTACGTCGCCAGCCGCTCATGAAATATCTATTCTCAAAAGGCGACGTTACCGCCATAAAGGCATACGGCCGCACGTTCACAACCGGGCGGCGTTATGCCAGCTTCATCGGCACCACCAACAGTCCTTGTCCGCTGACAGATCCTACCGGTAGCCGCCGCTTTATCTGCGCCAACGTAACGGGTGATATTGACTTCACATCGCCCGTAGCCTACGACCAGCTTTATGCCCAACTCGTCGGCGAGATACGCCACGGCTACGCATACTATCTTGACACCACGGCAGAACTCCGCCTGATGGAGTATAACCGCCGTTTCTTGTGTCATAACAACATTGACGAGGTTCTTCAGTCGATGTTCCGCCAGCCCGAGGAGGGTGAGGCTGCGCAAGAGCTAACGGCATCAGAGATAGCGGCGGTTGTATGCGGAGAGTGTCCTGACATTCCGCCGTCAAGAGTTACCGCCGTGGAGATAGGTCGCAGGTTGAAGGCATGCGGATATAAAGGACGCCACACCGAGCATGGAACCTGCTATATGATAAAAAGAATAAAAGTTTAGAGCATATCTGTCAGCCGTCAGTTGCGTCCGTATCATACTGAAAATAACTCATTTACAGGCTGACAGATATCTCCGTTAAAATGTCGGGCAGTGTCAGCGAGGAGTCTTGATATAGCCATGCTGACGCATAGCCTGACACGGGCTGACGGTAATGCCGTAAATTAGTGTCAGCCGATAAAAGCCTGAAAATGAATAAGATAAGTGCATAACTGACGGATGACAGAGAAACTCAAGTCAATTGTCAATCAGTAAAACGCCCCTTCTTTGTCTTATGATTAACGGTCTTTCATGTTGTAAAAGACCACGTTTTACCTCCTAAAAGGTGGCTTTTCAGAAATCGCTTTGGCGTTGTTGGAGTGTTAAAATATATGAATGCAAAATTAAAAACGCCGTGCCTTTGGCTGACTATAATCATAGTAATGCTTATATTTGCATTCATGATTTGGGTTGTAATATTTATCCTTTGTTTACTTTATGTCATATCGGTGCTGAGATGGTGGTCGTTGCTGCTTATCCCTCTATTTGCGATAGCGGTAATTATCAATCTATTCAGGAGTAAAAAGCGACGTAGGTAAAAATGGACTCAGATTTTAGCAGTGTTGCGTGTTGTGTTGTTTAAATATTTTCGGGAATGGAGAAAATCTCAAAAGAGAAGCGTAGTAAGATTATGTCGGCTATCCGTTCAAGGAACACCAAGCCTGAGATGATTGTGCGCAAATACTTGTTTGCGCATGGTTTCAGGTATCGGATAAACCATCCACGCCTGCCGGGACATCCCGACATCGTGCTCCGTAAATACCGAACCTGCATATTCGTGAACGGCTGCTTTTGGCACGGGCATGACTGCATAGAATTTCGTCCACCTAAAACACGTAAAGAGTATTGGATGAATAAAATAGAGCGTAATCGTGAGCGTGATAAAGAAGAGCAACGCAAATTGGCAGAAATGGGTTGGCATTGTATTGTTGTATGGGAATGCCAATTAAAGCCAGATAAGGCCGACGCTACTTTATCGTCATTAGAATTTACGTTAAATCGTATTTATCTTGATAATCATGCTGTGCATTATAAACCAATAAATTCAGAGTTCGATATTGCTGCAGAGCCATATCAAGATTAAATGTGCATATTTAATTTATGAAATCTTCATATATTAAGTTTCTAATATTAATTCCATCGAAGTCTTCGTGGTCGATAAATATGTATTCCATAATTCTAATCCATGAATTTAGTAAATTATGTTTATCATAATTAAACTCCCAAAAATCATTAATATCGTTCATTAATTCTTTATCTGGATTTTGTAGAAGTTCAATAATATTTGGTATAGCTTCATACAAGTTTTTTAATATTTTAGGGTAGTTTTTATTTAATGTTCTATTGCCTATTTGTTTGATTTTACCTCCAGCTGAAAAAATATCCCTGGTGTTATAAACTAATATAGAATGACGTGTACACAACCATAATGACGCTGTTTTATATTTGTTTTTTTCATTACTGAATAAAAAGAATGGAAATAATATGTACATTCGTGCTATTAAATCTTTTTGTTGCTTTTCTTCTATATCATTAAAGAAACGAAGATTGGCGTTAGTTGTATCTCCAAGCCACCATGGCATTTCATATTTGTCTTTCTCTTGTCTTATTTTCTTTGCGCGTTTTTTTAAGTATTCTCGTACTTTAGCAATTTTATCAACTTCGTTTAGTTTTCGGAATGTATCATAGCCAATGTTGAGTTTTGAGAATATGCAGTCATTTTCGTTCAAACACATGTCAATCAAATATCGTGGTGAATGTGTTACAGCAATATTGCTTAAACATAATTGATATGGCTTACATCTAAATTCAGGGCAACCGCCTAATTTACCAAACAGCATAAAAATACGTTCTATGCCGTTACATCTGGTGCTTTCTACTATACTACTGCCTGTTGATGTCCATGAGTCTTTTTGAGTAGATTTTATTTCAACACCATACATTGTTTCATCAATAATAATATCTGGAAATTTATGCCCAGATACGAGTTTAATGTTTTTAGTGTCAACATTTAGGCTTGGGGCAATTTTGCATATTGAGTTATATGAGTATTTTTCAACATCACTGCCATTCATTTTTACAAATGAAGATGGAGTTTTTACAGCTTCATCATTCATGACCTCTATTGATTTTGATAGCAAGTCATTAACCAGATTATCTATATCGTTCTTTTCGCTTAGGTCAAAAGCGACAAATTTTTGATTCTGTTCCATTTCTATTTATTAAAATATAAAGGCCAAACTTCTTGTATCCTTTTCGCTATATTAAAAGCCAAAACAGGTGGTACTGCATTGCCTATAATTTTATACGCACTTGATGAACTTATGTAAAAACCTCTTGCTTTTTCGTTTTTGATAACGAATCTATAATCAGGTGGAAAAGTTTGGATTAGAGCGCATTCACGAGGTGTTAATCTACGTTCTTTTAAGCCAGCTTTTAATTCCCCTATGTGCCTCCCACCATGTTCTGCGCTTAATCTTCGGAATTCAATATTACCATGATGTTCACTCCTTATAGTTGGTCCTAAATTATCAAGTTTTATTTCTGTTTGTCCTTGACCATTGTTTAAATATTTTGCTTTAGAATAAATTTTTTGCGAAGGATCAGATGTTTCTTCCGGCTCTTTTAAATATTTTAAAACATCTATCGTTGTAACTATTGGAAGTAATCCTTTTTTATTAATTGTGCAAGCGTGGGTTGGTTTTGGATATGGATTATATTCGTCTGGGATATCTTTAGCCTCTAATGCTTTTAATGCTTTATGATTTAAAGCGTCCTTCCTAATTCCAATAAATATTACACGCTCACGTGATTCAGGAACACCATAATTGCCTGCGTGAAGAACTTGGGGATTAAGAACAATGTAACCATTACTACCAGCGCTTGCAAAATCTTTCTGAATGATGTTTTTTACATTTCCTAAATTAACGAGTCCTTTAACATTCTCTGCAATGAACATTTTAGGTTTAGTTAAATCGATTACTTGCTTCATCCAGAAATATAATTTACCACGTGTTTCTTCTGATGGCTCATCTTCTGTTCGGTGTTTACCCAAATGGTCTTTTTTAGAATTAAATCCAAGTCTTTTTCCTGCTACGCTAAAGTCTTGACAAGGGAATCCGCCAGTAACAATATCTACATTTTCAGGAAAAATGTCCACTCCGGCTTGTTGCATTTTTACTAAATCAACAATGCTGTTATTATGATATATTTCAGCATCATAATTAAATCTACGCATGTAAGTAGTCCAAGCTCTTTGAGCTTCAGGAAGAATGTCATTAGCGAAAATTGTTTTGAATTTCGTTTTTTTCAGCATTATCCAGTCGTCATTGATTGCGTAATCAATGTATGGACTGTCTATTGGAAAAGATTTTTTGTTTGCAATGAAATTACCTTCCATGCCTAAATCCATACCTCCACATCCCGAAAAAAGTGATAATACTCGTATAGTTTCATCATTAGTATTCATATTTTTCTTGAAGATTATTGGTATTTGACAGTCACTTACAATGTCAGATTCATTAAATTCATTTAATGTGTAAGGAATGTGTGATTTATTTTTCATATTGGGAATATAACTTTGTTTTATTCTTTATTTTATTTTTTCAAACAAGTCCTTTATATCAACATTGAGTGCTTTTGCTATTTTTTCTATATTTAAGAGTGTGATATTTTTTTCGGAACGTTCAATCATCCCAATATATGTCCTGTGTAGTCCAGCTCTTTCCGCAAGTTTTTCTTGTGATAAGCCAAGTTGTTTGCGATATTTTTGTACATTTGAAGCAAAAACATCTAATATTGTGCCTGTAATCATATATGCTGATTTAAATATGCAAAATTAATTAGAAAACAATGCTTTGGCAACATACTATAATTAGCATGTTGAAAACGTCATAATTAATAAGTTAATATTATTTATATTAACAAGAAAATTATAAGAAAACAAAATGTTTTGTACATTCGCATTTGAATGATTTTTTATCAAAACATACAAACATGCTATTATCAACAACACCAACTATTGATGGGCGCCGCATTCTTGAATACAAGGGCGTGGTGACGGGGAGAGACTATTGTAGGCGCTAACGTGCTGAAGGATTTTATGGCCGGATTGAGCGATTTTTTCGGCGGACGCAGCGGCACATACGAGAAGGTCTTGCGTGATGCCAAGGAGTCGGCCATGCGCGAGATGGAAGAACGTGCCGCCGAGCTTGGGGCCAATGCCGTGGTCGGCATCGACCTTGACTATGAGACGGTAGGGCAGGGTGGCTCCATGCTTATGGTGACGTGCAGCGGAACGGCGGTGGTACTTTAAAATTAAGAATTAAGAGTTAAGAATTAAGAGAAATAGACCTATTGCATATTTTCTTAATTCTTAATTCTTAACTCTTAATTCTTAACTTTTAACTCTTCCTTACCCAATTCGTAAGCTCTTGTTGCCATGCGGTTGATAATGCTTTCGGCTTTGTTGATGTCTATTTCTCCGAGTGACGGTGCACGGGTATAAGACTTTACGTGGTCTTCTTGTGTCTCGATGCAGCCTGCAAGCAGATTGGTGAAGTTACGTTTGTATTCCTCAACCATTACATTATATAGTTCGTCGGTGCGGCACGCAAAGCGTACGAGATCCATGTCTGTAGTCTCGGGAGTTATGAAATCCTTGATTAACAGCTCTACTTCGTCAGCCTCGTAGTTCATGCGGGATATTGCATAAAATGCTTCTTGATTGAAATGTTTGGATATATGTTCGTAATGGTTAAGCATTACATGCTTGATGTTTTTAGGCTCGAAACGCTCCTGTATGTCAACATCCGTCTGTGTCTCAAGTATTCCTGTGACATAGTATTTGAAGAAAGCCCTTACAAGCGCGGCTATGGCAATGTCTTTTCCTATCATTCTAATTAAGAATTAAGAGTTAAGATTTAAGAAAGTATGTTTTGTTGGCAAAGTTACGTTATATTATTTATTTGCAAGGCATTTTTTCTTAATTCTTAACTCTTAATTCTTAATTATACACTTGATGTTCCTTATGAGTCCTTCATATTTAGCCCTTTTCACGGCACTACCTTTGAACAGTTTTCGGTATTGTTCTATTGTCAGATTTTTCCAGTCGGTACGTGTCATGCCGAGCAATTCGTTTTTTGGTTGCAGCTGGGGTGTATTGTTCGGGGCTGCAAATCTGTTCCATGGACAGGCATTTTGACAACGGTCACATCCGTACATCATGTCTCCCATGCATGCTGAAATGTCTGGTGGAATCTCGCCGCGGTTTTCTATTGTCTGGTATGACAGGCAGCGTGATGAACAAAACATTCCGTCGCGGCGTAATGCGCCTGTGGGGCAGGCGTCAATGCAGGCGTGGCATGTGCCGCAGCGTGATTTTACCGGATGGTCATATTCGAGTTCTATATCGAGAAACAGCTCACCGAGGAAGAACATGCTGCCGGCTTTAGGAATTATAAGCTGATGGTTGCGCCCAATCCAGCCCAGTCCGGCACGCGCGGCCCAATACCGTTCGAGCACGGGCGCCGTGTCGCAGAAAGCGCGATATGTGGTGACACCGAGACGTGAAGCGAGGGTATGCAAGCGCTTTTTTACGACGTCATGGTAGTCCAAGCCGAGAGCATATGCCGCGATTTGCAGTTCTCCTTGCGGCATTCTTGTTGCTGGCGCGTAGTTTAGTGCCACGCATACTATGCTTTTTACGCCAGGCATTAGTATCCGTGGATCAAGACGTTTATCTACGTTGCGCGCCATATAATCCATGTCGGCATAGCCCTTGGAGTCAAGCCAACGGCGGAATACATCACCGTTTAAGCTGTCAACCGGTTCGGCCTTTGCCACTCCGCAAGTAGAAAAGCCGAGAGCATTTGCCTCGGCCTTTATCTGTTCACTCGAAAGTCTTGAATTCATACCCTTGTTCTTTCATCCACTTCAGTGCTTCCGGCAAGGCGTAGCGTAGCTTGTCTATGCTTTTAAGCGAATCATGAAACGTTATGATTGACCCGTTACGTGTGTATCTCTTTACGTTCTTGAGCACGTCTTCGGCCGTCAGCCATTTGCTGTAGTCACGGGTGACAAGGTCCCACATTACGATTCGGTATTTCCTGCCGAGCCAAATGTACTGGTCAATACGCATCCATCCGTGTGGCGGGCGGAACAAGTGCGAATGTATAAGTTGGTTAGCCTTTTCTGCGTTCTCGCTGTATGCTTTTGTAGTATGTTTAAATCCTCCCCAATGGTTGAACGTATGATTGCCTACCTGATGGCCGGCAGCAACAATCTGTTTGTACAGTTCCGGATATTTTCTTACGTTGTCGCCCACCATGAAGAATGTGGCGTGGGCGCCATATTCAGCGAGAGTTTCAAGAATGAATGGCGTAGATTCTGGTATCGGGCCGTCGTCAAATGTCAGATACACGGCTTTCTCGGTTTTGTCCATACGCCATGTTGCCCGCGGGTAAAGCCAGCGTAGCCATTTTGCAGGCTGCTCTATAATCATTTCCTATTTCCGGTAATAATATATAAGGAAGAAGTCGCGGAGCATGAAAATGCCTCTTATTATCTTTTCCTTAGAGTTTATTATTGTTCAAGTATTAAAATGAGTGAGGAAAGAAGCCGTATCTAAATTAATACGGCTTCCCTCCTTACTCTTTATAAAACTTATTGTGGTAATACTCCACCTTTGGCGTGGAATGCGGACACGTCGGCATTCAACTGAGCTTCAAGTTTTTTCGCAAGTGCCTTGTCGAACATTTCTGCCGTGTCAACGCACATGCTCATGACGTAAATATGCATCATGCAATCTTGTTGTGCCTGTGTGAATCGGCCTCCTTTCAGCGAGTTGTACCATATCATGTACTGATGGGCGTTTTCAAAGGCTGCTTTTGTATATTCAGCCGCTTTCGCCTTATTGCCGATGTGGGCGTATGCCTTGGCTATGTCAATACCGCCACTGAGGTAGTTGACCGGCACGTTATACGTAGGCAATACCTTTTCTGCATAAGCGAGAACTTTTGCAGCCTTGTCGTTCTTTCGTTCGGCAATGAGCGTAAGTGCAAGTTGTGCAAAGAGACGCCTGTGTGTATAGCACATGCGCATTACCGTCTCGTCAAGATATATGCCTTTCTTGTCTACTCCGCCGAATTTAAATCGGGTCATCATGTTCTGGTAAACGCGTTCTGAGTCGAAGTTCTTTGCTCCGGCAACATTGGTCGTGAACGGAGTAATACGGTTAGCCAGACCTTCCAGGACAAAGTTGTCGCCGAGATTCATGTAATTATCCGAACCGACAGTCGACGCAACATATACCGGACGTGTCCAATTGCATTGTGAGATTATCTCGAGCATCATCAGGTCGTTCTTGTAAAGAGCGTTCTTTCCTTTAAGAGATATGACCATGCGGTCGGGTATTGAGTCGGCGGCCATCATCATTCCGCTTTTCTTCACAGCCTCTTTGTCGATGGTGATATAGAGGGTGTCCGTAGGTATGAAATGATATTCTTGATCTTTAGAGCGAACCCAATGTTTCATGATGTTCTTCACCTCAAACGGATTATCGCCGAAGGTAGCTTTGGCCTCGTTGGGGTTGGTCTTGTAGAAATTGAGTATCTGTTGTTTTGCCTCTGGCACAACTTCTATATAGTCGTTGGTTCCCGAGCAGTAGTCAAGTCGTGGCCATGTTATCGGAACTGAGGGAGAGTCGTATGCCTCGCGGCACATCTGGTCGATATACCAGTCTGTCGCTAAATAGCTTAGGTTGCATACTCGCGCATCGGTCCTTACGCCTTCAACATCTTGGTTATACCATAGCGGGAAGGTGTCGTTGTCACCGTTGGTGAATATTATCGGGTTACCCTTGTCCTGCATTGACATGAGGTAGTTCTGTCCGAAGTCGCGGCATACGTAGCGTCCACTGCGGTCATGGTCGTCCCATGTCTGGCTTGCCATTTGAATGGGTACGAGCAGACAGAGCACTGCGACTGCGCCTGCAAGTACGGTGTCGTTAATCTTTACGTATCTCTTCAGCAGGTCGATTATTGCAGCCACGCCTATGCCGCACCAGATGGCAAATGCGTAGAACGAGCCGGCGTACGCATAGTCACGTTCGCGAGGTTGCATAGGTGTCTGGTTGAGGTACAGTACGATGGCGAGACCGGTCATGAAGAAAAGGAAGAATACAACCCAGAATTGGCGTATGCCACGCTGTCCTCGGTAAGCTTGCCAGAATAGGCCGAGCAGACCGAGCAATAGAGGCAGGCCGTAGAACACGTTGTGTCCCTTGTTGTTCTTCAAGTCGTCTGGCAGTTTGCTTTGATCGCCCAGTCGTAGGTTGTCAAACCATGAGATACCTGTAATCCAGTTGCCGTGTTCAGGTTCGCCGTTGCCTTGAATGTCGTTCTGGCGTCCGGCGAAGTTCCACATGAAGTATCGCCAGTACATGAAGTTGCACTGGTACGACAAGAAGAATTTAAGGTTCTCGAGCATTGTCGGCATTTTAACCGTTACAGGTTCTCCGCAACGGTCGTAAGGAATCTGCGTGCCTTTTACTCCGCCCATCCAGCTCTCATAAGATTCGGCATGGCCGGCGTCCCACATGCGGGGGAACAGCATGTTTTGTGCGTAAACATAGTCACGCTTGCGGCTTACTATGAAGTAAGAGTCTTTCTCGTCGGGCGAGGCTTTTTCTTTACGCTGGTATATCGGTGCGCCATATTTCATGCGTGGGCGACACATGCCGTCCTCGATGTCAAGTTTCACTTGCGACGTGTATGCCTGTCCGTAGACCAGCGGATTGTCTCCGTACTGATCGCGGCTAAGGTATGTGCCGAGTGTGAAAATGTCTTCTGGCGAGTTCTGGTCCATGGGCGGGTTGGCCGACGAACGTATTACGATGACGGCATAGCTTGAATAGCCAATCATCAGCATAAGCATGCACAGCAATGTAGTGTTCTTTATGCGTGCGCTTACAAGTGCCCGCCTTGCTTTGCCTGTGCCGATCATGCGGTTGACTACAAACCACAGTATGGCCAGCACCACCACTCCGATAAAGAATGCTGACCATCCGTATCCGTAGAAAGGTACGCCGAGCATTGCTACCGAGAGTACGAAAGATACGTTGCTGCGCTTGAAGCTCTTGCCTGTATAACTTTCGTAGATGGCCCATATCACAGTGGCGACGAGCAGTATGATGTAGATTATGACTCCTGTGTTGAACGGACATCCGAGCGTATTGACGAAGAACAGCTCGAACCATCCGCCTACAGTCACAATGCCCGGTACTACGCCGTAAAGTATGGCGGCGATGAGCACGAACGATATGAGCAGGGCTATGAGCGAGCCTTTTAGGTTGGCGTTGGGGAACTTGCGGTAATAGAACACAAGCACGATGGCCGATACGCAGAGAAGGTTGAGCAGGTGTACGCCGATACTCAGTCCTGTCATATACATTATCAATATAAGCCAGCGGTCGCTGTGCGGCTCGTCAGCATGGTCTTCCCATTTGAGTATCAGCCAGAACACAACAGCCGTAAACGCTGAAGAATAGGCGTATACTTCGCCCTCGACGGCGCTGAACCAGAAAGTGTCGCTGAACGTATATATCAATGCTCCTACCAGTCCGCTCGCCTCGATGGCTATCATCTTGCCTGTCGTGAGCGCGCTCCAGTCTTTCATTATCAGTTTGCGCGTCAGGTGTGTTATGGTCCAGAAGAGGAACAATATACACGTCGCGCTCAGTAATGCGCTCATGGTGTTTACCATTCGGGCAACCTGTGTCGGGTCGCTTGCGAAGTGCGAGAAAAGGTTTGCCGTGAGCATGAAGAACGGGGCTCCTGGCGGATGGCCTATTTCTAACTTATAACCTGTTGTAATGAATTCTGGACAGTCCCAAAAACTGGCTGTCGGCTCAATGGTGCTGCAATATACGAAGGCCGCGATGAAAAAGGCAACCCAGCCCAGGATATTGTCAACCAACTTAAATTGTTTCATTCAATTATGTGTGATATTAATTGTTAATCGCTCTTGTTTCCTGCTCAATCTAAGCGTCGTGATTATTATCAAGTTGCAAAGATACAAACTTTGTGATTTGTATCGGTTGTTTTTTTATATTTTAACGCTTAAATCAATGGGAAACGGGTGATGGATGGAACTGGGCAGATTGGTGTTTGCTGTTTAGTTGCAGGCATGCTGTCTGCAGGTTGTTGGCCAAGTCTTTTGTAAAAGGCCGTCAATTGCGTTGCGAAAGGCCGTATTTTGCTGCCTGATTGACGGCCTTTTAGCTTGCAAAAAGCCGTCTTTCGGAAGATGGCATGATGTGTTGTTGAAGAAAAGTTTTTGATTATTCATAGTTGTGCCGTAATCAGTTGTATGCCAGTTGGTTACATATTATGCGATATTTTGCGCAAGTTCAGTAACCCGGTCGGTGCGTAAATGATGCTATTTTTCGTCATATGCCTTTACTGGTTTCCGCCTTTTTGAGTACCTTTGCGGACAGATGGATAGCGGTAGGATAATAATGCTCGGCACGGGTGAGGCAACAGCCACCCGGTGTTACAACACCTGCTTTGTCGTTGAGGCAGGGGGAGCACGGCTGTTGGTCGACGCCGGCGGCGGCAACGGCATATTGACACAATTGGAGAAGGCGCGTGTAGGCATTAATGACATTCATGATATGTTCGTGACGCATGCACATACGGACCATGTTCTTGGCGCTGTATGGGTGGTCAGGATGATTGCCCACCGTATTATTGACGGCCTGTATGATGGGATTTTTAATGTCTACGGTCATGACAAGGTGCTGGGCGTGCTCGACTGGATATGTCGTAACACCCTGCCCGGCCCTTATCTTGCGTGTCTGGGCAATACGATATTCCTTCATGAGTTACGTGATGGCGACGGATTTTGCGTAGGGAATATCGGCGTTGAGGTTTTTGACGTGCATTCTACAAAGGAGAAACAGTTTGGTTTCCGTGCCATATTGCCGGGTGGCGTAAGCCTCGTTTGCCTCGGCGACGAACCTTATAACGATACGGAGGGCAAGTATGCCGAGGGTGCCGACTGGCTTATGGCCGAGGCGTTCTGCCTGTATGCCGACCGCGAACGGTTCAGGCCGTACGCAAAATGCCACAGTACGGCGCTCGACGCAGGCAAAAGCGCCGGACGGCTGAACGTGAAGAATCTCGTTGTCTACCATACGGAGGACACTAACCTGCCGGAGCGTAAGGCCAGATATACCGATGAAGTACGGCGCAATTTCAGCGGAACGGTGTATGTTCCGGATGATTTGGAGGTGATAGATATTGTCGGTTAGGTAATGTCGGGCTCGAAACAGTCATGCGTCTTTTTGCTGTGTCGTTTCTCGTGCAAGCGCAAGTTTGGTCTTGCAAATATCCTTTTTGTCGTGTGGAACGACGTAAATCGTGACTTTTATTTGATGTTTGTCGTGGCGGTTTAAAGCCTGCCTGCCTGTCAGGCGGGGCAGTATAGATGTTATAAGCAACGCCGCCAACGGCGAGATGAAGGCATAGTTTAACAGCGACAGCCTCGGTATAATGCAGGTTATGGCAGTTCTGAGCCGGCGTAATATTGTTATATGTTCTTTATTCCGCATGGCGGATTTATACGGACTAAAGGCCTTTCGCATTGTCGTTTGCCGTCTTTTAGCTTCCGTTTTGCGGCCTTTTACAATGCGAAAGGCCACCTTTTGCATTGGTGCGTGCCTCTGATGGCGTCGGCGGTCAATAGTCATAGTCCTCCCTGTCGTCATCGTGGTCGTACTCATGGTCGTGATAGCAGTCGTTCCACGACGTGTCGTGCCGCTCGCAATACCCGTAGTTGTTGTCGTTGTTACAGTCATTGTAGTCTGTTTCAGCGTTTTCGCCTGGCACAACCCTGCTTGAGTTGAGTTTCGACAGCATGGCGTACATGGCGTTGCGGCGTTGCTCCATGGCCAGGTATGCTTGGCCTTTTGAACTTTTCTTGTTTTTCATGTTGTTGGCGTTTTATGGTTTGTCATCGTTTATTATTTGGAGCGAAAATACTCCGTTACGGCGACAAAACATGACGTCGGGCAAAAAAATACGTACTTTACATGTTTTTCTGCGGTTGCACTCTAACCTGTCTGTGCAATACACGTGGGCGTGCATTGCACGTGCTGGCGCTATACAAAGATGTCTACGCCAAGCGCCAGCAAGGCGTAGCGGGCAAATTTGCCGATGGTTACGCTGACGGTTGTCAGTATGACATTGGCGCGCATAAGTCCCAATACGATGGTTATGCCTTCGCCGATTACCGGCAGGAAGGCGAAGAATCCCATCCACGCTCCGCGTCCGGCGAGGAAGCGCTGTGCGCGGTCAAGCTCTTTTTTCTTTACGTGCAGGTATTTTTCAATCCAGTCGATACGCCCCAATGAGCCAATCCAATAGTTGAACATGCTGCCGAGCGTGTTGCCAATGGTGCCGTAGGCAACGAGTTGCCATGGGTCAAGTCCGGCCGCCAGGAGGCCGAGCATTACCAGTTCGCTGCTGAGAGGAAAGATACTGCCGGCAAGAAAGGCGGATATGAACATGCCGATGTATCCGTAGTCGGTTAGTATTTCAATCAGAGACTCCATGGACTAAGGTTGTTTGCCTGTGGTGCGTAATTGCAGATAAAGTTGAAGGCCGTGGCTGCCAATGCTGCCAGCGCAAGCACGCAGAAGGCAATGTTAGTGACCTTTGTATGGGTAAGGGCGATGAAGTGCGCGGCCAATACCACGGAGTTAATCATCAGTATGCCTGTAAGAATCTCTGTGTACTGCGGTTGCAGGGCAATGAATACGGTGGTGAATGCCGTCATGACTATGACAAACTCGTAAATCATGCGCGTTCGTATCTTGTCCATATAACTGTTGCGCAGGAAATGTATTGTACCAATGACGGCCATAAGGAGTATGAAGCCCAACGGTACTGCGACTTCCGGTTCGAGCAGTCTTGCAGCCTGCTCAAGCGAGACGTTCCATATCGGCACGTTCAGGTGTGATGTAATGTTATTGAAGTCGCCCGTTATGGCATAGTATCCGGCGAGAAACCAATACGGTGCCGTAAGCCCTATTATCGACGCCCAGAAGTTGCGCCCGCTGAATGCCATGAGGTTTGTGCCTGTCAATATCCACATCACGGGCACGAAGAACAATGCCTGCGGGAATATTATGTTGGCAATGCCTATGCAGGTGAACGCGTAGAACATGCGTCCTTGCGCCCTCTTGTCCTGGTAACAGCTGAACAGCAGAAGGTATGCAACGATGAAACATAACTGTACGGCGAGCACGTTGATTGAGCCTATGGCCGGTGCGGCCATAGTGCCGAGCACGAGAAATGCGCACGATACCATCCTGCTGTACACACGAATCAGTGCGTTGCGGTTGTTGAGCTCGACCATCAGGTATGTTGACACCGAAAACATGGCAAGCTCGATGTACTCCCTGCAACCTGTGGCGCACAACATAAGCCACGTCGCCAATGCATATACGGCGGTAACCGGCAATGCGAAGCGGCTCTCTGCTATCCTGTTCTGTAGTCTTTTCATGCATTTATTAAATCAAGAATTAAGAGTTAAGAATTAAGAAAAGAAAGTTTCGCGATTGCCGACAAAGCCGTTTTTCTTAATTCTTAACTCTTAATTCTTAATTTTCTAAAGGTCTTTTCCGATGTCGCTTCGGAAGTATTTATCGGTGAATTTGATTTTCTGTGCCTCCTTGAATGATTTGGCCAGAGCTTCGTCCTTGTCTTTTCCGTATGAACTAACGGCAATGACACGGCCTCCGGCGGTGACAGTCTGGCCGTCTTTAATGGCTGTGCCGGAGTGGAATACAATACTGCCTTCAACGTCGTTGATACCGGTTATGGGGTAGCCCTTGGCGTATTTCTCCGGGTATCCTCCGCTTACGAGCATTACGCAGACGGCGGCGCGCGGGTCAAATTCTATTTCGCGCTTGTCGAGATCGCCGTTGGCAACCCCTTCAAACAGGTCGACAATGTCACTCTTGAGGCGCAGCATGACGCTTTCGGTCTCAGGGTCGCCCATGCGGCAGTTATATTCTATGACCATCGGGTCGCCCTCTACGTTGATGAGGCCGAAGAATATGAAGCCTTTGTAGTCAAGATTTTCTTCCGCAAGACCTTCAACCGTGGGACGGATGATGCGGTCTTCCACCTTCTGCATCCACTCTTTTGTGGCAAACGGAACGGGTGTCACGCTGCCCATGCCGCCGGTGTTGAGGCCTGTGTCGCCTTCGCCGATGCGCTTGTAGTCCTTTGCTTCCGGCAAGATTTTGTAGTTCTTGCCGTCTGTAAGCACGAACACAGAGCATTCAATGCCACTAAGGAATTCCTCGATGACAACGTTTGCCGATGCGTTTCCGAACATACCACCCAGCATTTCGCGTAATTCTTTCTTAGCTTCTTCAAGAGTCGGTACGATAAGCACTCCCTTGCCTGCACACAGACCGTCGGCCTTAAGCACGTATGGCGGCTGCAATGTCTCAAGGAAACGCAATCCTTCGTCAAGCGTCGTGCCATTGAATGTCTTGTATTTTGCGGTCGGTATGTTATGCCTTTGCATGAACCCCTTGGCAAAGTCCTTTGAGCCTTCAAGCTGTGCGCCGAGCTTCGACGGGCCAATTACGGGTATTCCGGTAGTACGCTTGTCAGCTTTGAAGTCATCATAGATGCCTTTGACCAGTGGATCTTCGGGACCGACTACGACCATATCTACACTGTTGGCAACGGCAAAATCTTTTAACCGTTCGAAATCGTCAGCCTTTATTTCTACATTTTCGCCAGCCTCCGCCGTTCCTGCGTTTCCTGGTGCTATGTATAACTTGTCCACTTTAGGGCTCTGTGCAATCTTCCATGCCAACGCATGTTCGCGTCCTCCGCTTCCCAATAGTAATATTTTCATAATCTTAAAGCTAAGTAGTCTTTTTATTTCTTGTTTTTTTCTTACTTCAGGTAATCCTCGAAATATTGCGTAATCCTTTCATGCAGGTGTACGCTTTGATGTCCCATCATGTTGTGTCCCTCGCCAGGATAAACATAGAAATCGGGCTGTGTGCCCACTTCGTTGCACTTCTTGATGAACGACAGGGCATGTTGTGGTACAACAGTTGGGTCATCCGTGCCAATGATAATCTGCAATTTGCCTTTTAAGTTCTTTGCCTTGTTGATGAGGCTTGTCTCGGCGTAGCCTTCCGGATTAGCCTGCGGCGTGTCCATGTAGCGCTCGCCGTACATCACCTCATACCACTTCCAGTCTATCACCGGGCCTCCGGCAACACCAACCTTGAATACATCTGGATAAGTGGTCATTAGCGATGTTGTCATAAATCCACCGAAGCTCCAGCCGTGAACACCCATTCTTGTTGTGTCAACGTAGGCAAGTGACTTCAGGTATTCAACTCCTTTTAACTGGTCTTTCATCTCTTCTACGCCTAAATGACGGAACGTTGCCTGTTCGAAGTCGCGTCCGCGGTCGCTTGAACCACGGTTGTCGAGAATGAACAGCAGGTATCCTTTCTGCGCCATGTATGTCTCCCAACTGCGGCTTGCGTAGTGCCAGCGTGCCTCGACGTTGCGTATGCCAGGGCCACCGTATACGTATACAACGGTGGGATACTTCTTGTCAGGGTTGAATCCGACAGGTTTTACCATACGGTAGTATAAGTCTGTAGTTCCGTCGGCAGCCTTTATCGTGCCGCATGAATATTCAGGGACGTTATATCCGCTCCATGGATCTTCGGCCTTGAAGTAGCTAATGCTCTTGCCCTTTTCAATGTCTATGATGTTAATGTTACGTGGAACGTCCGGTTCTGAATAACTGTCATACATATATCTGCCGGTGGATGACAGGGCAGGGGCACGGTGTCCACCAGGGCCATATGTGCCGGCGTGGCATCCGCGACCGTTGTCGAGCAGGGTGCGTTCGCCTGTTTCGATGTTGACTTTGTAGATGTTGTTTTGTATCGGATTGCTTTCTGTAGACAAAATCAGTACTTCATTTGGTTCTGAAGCGAATCCGATAAGGTCCAGCACAACCCATTTGCCGCTTGTGATTTGCTTCAACTGTTCGCCGTTTGTATTGAACAGGTACAAGTGGTTATATCCATCCTTCTCACTTTGAAGTATGAACTTGTCTGCATCCCACGGCAAGAAGGTTATCGGATTGACTGGATGAACGTATTTGTCGTGGTGCTCTTTATACAAGGTTGACAGTTTTTCGCCTGTGTTTGCGTCGTAACTTACCAGTTCCATGTCGGTTTGGTCACGGTTAAGTTCGATCATATATATGCGTTCGCCGGTTGGACTCCACGCGATGTTTGTGAAGTAACGGTCGGTAGGATCGCCAGCTTTCAGGTAAATGGTCTTGCCCGTTTCCAGATCATATACACCTACTGTGACCTTATGGCTGGTTTCTCCCGCCATAGGATACTTGGTCGGTATTTCTGTTGCAATGCGCGTGTCGACATTTACGAGAGGGTAATCCGTAACCATGCTCTGGTCCATTCTGTAAAAGGCCAGCTTCATTCCGTCGGGACTCCAGAACGTACCTTTATATATGCCGAACTCGTCACGGTGTACACTTTGTCCGTAAACTATGTCGTGGCTTCCGTCGGTGGTTAATTGACGGGTCTTGCCCTCAGCGTCGGTAACGTACAGATTGTCATCCTTTACGAATGCTACCGCACGTGAAGCAGGATTCCACTCCTCATGAGTTTCACCTTCGGTGTTTTGTCTCCATACTGTTTTTTTTGCCTTGAAGTCAATGAGCAGCCGTTCGCCTTTCCTGTTTACAAGCACCAATGTTTTGTCCGGATAGGGGAAAGAAGCGTAAAACAAATGGTATATTTTGGCGCTGTCGGCCGTTGTTCCGGCCCATTTGTTGATATCGTCAACGGTAAAGAGCGGTTTCTCCTTGCCTGTCTTCTTGTCTACAATGCTGCATTCCTCTACGTCAAGGCGTACAAGCTGGTCGCCCCACCACGCCAGATATTTGTTCTTTGGCGACATGTTGTGGTAGTTGTTGCCGCCGAAGTTAAGGTCTTCTAACGTAAACTCTTTCTGCTGGGCGCTGGCGGTCATGATGGATAACATTGTTAACAGCGCCATAACGCATAGTGAGGCGCCACGATTAAATATCTTAAAACCTTTATTCTTCATAACGTCTTCCTTTTTTCCCGAAGTCTTTTCTGTCTTTGCCTCCTCTTGAAGGTTTGCTTCCGCGGCGGTCATATCCACCCTTGCGGTCTTCAAACGAGCGGCGTTCACGGTCGGCACGTCGGCGTTCCCTACGGTCTTCATCACGGTTGTTGAAATCGAATTTATGGAATTTGAACGTGCGGATGTCACCTTCTTCGTTTTCCTCTTCAGCTGCATCGAGTCGTTTCTTGAAGTCACGGTTCTGCTTGAAGCGGTGTTTTTCGGCCATGGCCTTTTTCTCTTCCTCGGTCTTGAGGATATTGCCTTCGCTGCGGAAATCCTTTAATTTTCCTTCGAAAATCTGGTATTTACGGAACTCGCATTCAAGCGAGCCATTGTAAAGCGGAATCTTGATTGATGGTTTCAAGCCTATCTGGTCGAAACATTCTTCGCGGTAACTTAGTACCCATGCATCATTGTTCTTGAACTGGCGTTTCAACGTTTCGCCTATCATGCGGTACGTTCCGAGCAGGTCTGGTGTGGATATACGTTCACCATAAGGCGGGTTGGTAACCATTATAGCTTTATCAGCAGGTTGCTTAAAGTCTTTAAAGTCGGCCTGTTCTATGGTTATGTCTTTTGTCAGTCCAGCCGCGCGCGCGTTAAGCCGTGCAGTCTGTACGGCTGCCATGTCTACGTCATAGCCGTAGATGTGGTGGCTGAACTCTCGTTCTTGTGAGTCGTCGTTGTAGATATGGTCGAAGAGTTCTGCGTCAAAGTCAGGCCATTTCTCGAACGCGTATTCTTTCCTGAACACTCCGGGTGCCATGTTGCGGGCTATTAATGCAGCCTCGATCAGCAGTGTGCCGGAACCGCACATGGGGTCGATGAAGTCTGTATCCCCTTTCCATCCCGTCATGAGAATCATGCCCGCTGCGAGCACTTCGTTGAGAGGCGCCTCGACAGACTCCTGCCTGTAGCCGCGCCGGTGCAGGCTTTCGCCGCTCGAGTCGAGCGATAGTGTGCAACGGTCTTCGGCAATATGCATGTTAAGGCGTATGTCAGGGTTGGCCACGGATATGTTGGGACGCTGTCCTGTCTTCTCGCGAAACTGGTCCACGATGGCGTCTTTTACTTTGTAAGACACGAATTTTGAGTGCCGGAACTCGTCAGAGAACACCACGGAGTCGACCGCAAAGCTTTTTTTCGAGTCAAGGTATTGGCTCCAGTCTATCTTTTTCACCTCTTCATACACGTCGTCGGCCGACTTTGCCTTGAAGTGTTTGATGGGTTTTATTATCCTTATTGCCGTGTGCAGCTGGAAGTTAGCGCGATACATCATTTCCTTGTTGCCCGTGAACGACACCATCCGTCGTCCTATTTGTACGTTGTTTGCGCCCAGTTGAGTTAGCTCTTGGGCCAAGACGGGCTCCAGACCCATAAATGTCTTGGCGATGAGTTCAAATTCTTGTTCCATTATTTTATTTTGTGATTATTCGTTTTTTTTTAGTATTGGAGAATTACGGTAAATGTGTATGTGGGTGTATGTATTGCCGTTTGTCGTAAGCGTTCTTAGTCCCTTTTTTGTCTGTCGCGTGTGCGCGGGCCGCCCTGTTACGGCTTGTCTCCTTATTCTTTTACGTTACGTTTTACTTTTTTCGTCATCGGTTCCATGTCTTCCGTAACCCAGATGTTCGCCCCCACAACACATCCTTTGCCTATTGTTATGCGCCCGAGGATAGTCGCGTTGGAGTACACTATCACGTCGTCTTCGAGTATCGGGTGGCGGGGTATGCCCTTGATAGGGTTCCCGTTGTCGTCAAGCGGGAAGCTCTTGGCGCCCAGGGTGACGCCCTGGTATAGCTTGACGTTGTTCCCGATAATGCAGGTCGCGCCAATTACTACGCCCGTGCCGTGGTCAATGGTAAAGTGGTGGCCTATCTGTGCTGCGGGGTGTATGTCTATTCCTGTCTCCGAGTGGGCCATTTCCGTTATGATACGCGGTATTAGCGGCACGCCGAGCAGCACCAGCTCGTGTGCAAGGCGATAGTTTACCAGAGCCCGTATTACCGGATAGCAGGCTATTATCTCGCTTCTGCTTTCGGCGGCGGGGTCACCGTTGTAGGCGGCCTCAACGTCCGTTGCGAGAATGTCGCGTATGTAGGGCATGCGCTCAATGAGCCTGGCCGCTATCTCTTCGGCCTGCGGCCTGCGGTATAGCGGAGGGCAGTCGGCTTGCGGACATTCGTTGTCCATGAAGCATAGCCCGGCCAGAATCTGGTCGGTCAGCAGCTTGTGCATCCTCTCGATGTCCACACCTATGTGGTATTTGAGGGCTCTGGTGTTTATTGTGGAATTTCCGAAAAAGCCAGGAAAGAGTATTGAGCGCGCCAGTTCGATAATCTCTTTTAGTGCCCTGCCTGAAGGTAACGGGTCGCCGTCGCGGTGCTGGTGGAACAGTTCTTTCAACGACTCTTGCCTTGACAGCCGGTCAATCGTACCGGTTAGTATTTGCGTTAAGTTGTCGGTGCTCATTCGGTTGTGTGTCAATATTGCTTGCAAATTTAATTCATTTATCGTTACGAGCCAAATTTTTTACACTTTTATTAATCATGTCCGTGGCTCTCTGTCGAACAATCCGGTGGCCGCATGTTTTCCTGTATGCGGTAAATCGCACTGCGAAAGGCCGTCTTTTGGATTGTAAAAGGCCGCCTTTCACCGCCCGAAAGACGGCCTTTCGCGATTCCTCTGATTATCAGTGCGTTACAGCCGGGCCAACGGCGGGCCGTTTGTCAGCCTTACGTTGGCCGCCGATGGGTGTTTTCGTATGTCGGGGTAGGGGCTTTGGGGTACGGCAGTGTGCACGTCCTTAGTGTCTTGACATTAGGCTTATTCCTGTAAAAACGATACCGAGCCCTTGCCGAATGGGAAATATTTGTTAACTTTGTGGCGCAATGTAATAAAGCGTTTTAACGATGGACGAACTGATGAATACTGTGATATTCGGCGTATCACTGCGCTGGATAATAGTTTTTTTGATAAAGGGCACGGTCATATACCTCTTCGTGCGGGTGCTGACCGGCGTAACCAAGTACTTTTTCCGCCGTTCACTGAGGCGGCAGGGCAAGCTTATTCTTGATGCTACAAAGGTAAGCTTCATGCAGCGGATAGTGGTCACGACGATATATGTCATCGGTATTGCGGGCTTTCTTTCGCTCATACCCGGCATGGAGAAGGTAAGCAACTCCATCCTGGCCAGTGCCGGAATAATGGCTATGGCCGTGGGCTTGGCTTCGCAGGACGCCTTGTCCAACATAGTTGGCGGGCTGTTTATAATCTTTTCCCATCCGTTCAAGCTCGGCGACTATATTGAGGTTGACAACGTAATAAAGGGCACGGTGCTGGAAATAACATTGCGGCATACGGTTATACGTGACGCAGAGAACAGGATGATTCTTGTCCCGAACAATAAAATCAACTCGAGTACCATCATCAACTCATCCTACGGTGATACGGCCACTTGCGCTTTCGTAGAGGTAGGCGTGTCGTATACCGTCGACCTTAACCGTGCCATTGATATAATGCGTGACGAGGTTATGAAGCACCCGGGACTGCTTGACCACCGTACGGAGGAAGAAAAAAAGAACGGTGTTCCGCAGGTTGTAGTGCGCGTTACCAACCTCGGCGACTCGGCTATCACATTGAGGGCATACGCCTGGGCGGCTACGTTCGGCGGGGCATTCGCCTTGAAGTGCGACTTGCTGAAGGCCGTAAAGGAACGTTTCGACAAGGAAAACATCGAGATACCTTATCCTTATTATAATATAATCGCCGCGAAGTAACCAAACTGTAGATATGGACATAACTTGCCGCAGGGCTTCGTTGGCCGACGTTGAAGAAATCAAGTCGCTCTTCGCCGAAACTATAATGAATGTCAACATTGCCGATTATTCGCCAGAAGAGGCTGCCGACTGGGCTTCGTGCGGCGAACGTAAGGTGGGATGGAGCGAGCTTGTTAGTCAATTATATTTTATCGTGGCAACTGACGGCGACGGGCGGATAGTCGGTTTTGCGGCCATGACCGATGACGGCTACCTTGACTATATGTTCGTGCACAAGGACTGCCAGGGTTGCGGTGTTGCCTCGTCATTGTTGTCTGTTGTCGAGACCCACGCAAGAAGCCGTGGCATTACGGAGGTAACATCGGACGTAAGCGTAACGGCATTGCCGTTTTTCAGGCACAGAGGTTATGTCGTTGAAAAAGAGCAAAAGGCGAGGGCCTGCAAATTATACCTTACTAATTACAAGATGAGAAAGCAGCTGGAGACAAGCGTCTGCCTGTCAACCGCGCGGCTTGTGCTGAGAAGATGGCGCGAGGACGACGCCGCAGCTCTGTACAAATACGCCAGTCATCCTGATGTCGGGCCGATAGCAGGATGGCCGCCGCATACCTCGGTGGAGCATAGTCGCGAAATAATACGTACGGTGTTCGCCGCTCCTGAAACATACGCCGTAGTGCTAAAGGAGACTGGCGAACCCGTAGGCAGCGTAGGCATAATGTTCGCTGACGGCATGCACAGCGCGGCAATGAAAGCCGGTGAAGCCGAAATCGGATATTGGATAGGCGTGCCCTATTGGGGGCAGGGGCTTATTCCTGAAGCTGTGGACTGCCTGCTGCATCGTTGTTTTGCCGACTTAAATCTGTCAGCTGTATGGTGTGGATACTACGACGGCAACCGCCAGTCGCGCCGCGTGATGGAAAAGTGCGGCTTTAAGTTCCATCATACCGAGCCGGAGAAGATGTCTCCGCTCGGTGATATGCGTACGGAGCATTTCATGCGGATGACTCGTGACGAGTGGAAATGCCGTGTTGCGGTAAATGACAAATAATAAAATGGCGGACTGCTGAATCCGGGCAGTCCGCCATTTTGTTATATTCCGGCACGTTATGTTCAGCTGTTGATATTGAGAGCTTGCATAAACCGTTTCACGACTTCGGGCCTTCCCGTGTGTTTGCCCTCGTCTTCGCTCAGCTTGCAGGTCTCGTTGTAAAACGTCCATGATTCCGTTATTTTGGCTGCCACGAGCTTTATCACGATGTTGAGGGGTTTCACTCCGTCGAAGTCGTTGGTAAAGTGGGTTCCTATTCCGAACGATGGCTGGCAGTAATCCTTCGCGAATTGCTGTACTTCTATGGCGCTGTCAGTGTCGAGTGCGTTGCTGAATATCACTTGTTTCGTCCTCGGGTCGATGCCGAACGAGCGGTATTTGTCCACTATGAGCATAAGTTGTTCATGGTTGTCGCCGCTGTCTACGCGCAAGCCCTTGAACAGGTTGGCGAAGTCTTCGGAGAAATTCAGGCTGAAGATATCCCATCCGAAACTGTCGTAAAGGTATGTCCCGAGCGCTCCGCGGAATGTATTTCGCCATGAGTTCATGGCGATGTTGTTGGCCATTTGCGGGCCGTACATGCCGCCAATGGCGCATACAAACTCATGGGCCATGGTGCCGATAGGCAGAAGGTCGTACTTCATGGCGAGGTAGATGTTGCTTGTACCGACAAAGCGCCCCGGCCATTCGCGGCTCATGTTGCAGTCCTTCATGGCCCTGATTACAGTGTCCTCGGCCATGAACGACGCCCGGCGGCGAGTGCCGAAGTCGCTGTATATGCACCCGGCGCCCAACAGCCGTTCGGCCTTACGGTATGTCTTGTCGTAGTAAGCGTCGTAATCGAACAGGCGGTTTTGCCCAGTCATCTCGTAATAAAGGTCGGAGATGATGGCAAGGACCTTTACTTCGAGGAGTATCGTATCAGCCCAGCTGCCTTCGAACTCGACGTGCAGGTGGCCTTCGTCGTCCTGCCATGCCTTGCTCCAATGGCGGTTAAAGCGGTAGCCCTTGAGGTAGTTGTAGAACCATCCGGGTATGAAACTGCACTTGCGGCGCATGAAGTCAATCTCGTCGTCGGTGATTTTCAAGTCCTCGAGCATGGCTATCTGTTCGGTCAAAGCTTCCGCAAAGCCTGCCGGATATACGGTGTTGTCCCTGTCGGTAAATGTGTATTTCACCTGCGCACGCGGAAAATTGTCGATAACGGCGCAACACATGGTGAACTTGTACAGGTCGTCGTCGGTAAAGTGTTTTATTATCTGTTCCATGACATTATGTCGGCAAAATGGGCACGGCCGGTCTTATTATCGGCGCATGGCATGTCGAAGATTCCGTAAAGCGCGTCTGCCGCAACCCTTCATGCCTATTATTATAAGTGCCAAAGGTAGCAAAAAACGGGCTTGCGGCAAAATGTTTGGCCGTAAAAATTGCTATTTCGGACAGAACCACCTAATCTTCTGCCAAATAAAAGGCCGCCGGATGCAAAGCAAAAGGCCGTCTTTCATCTTGTAAAGGGCCGTCTTTTACTTGTCTTCCCGACAAAGGAGAGATGGTAGAGTGGTCGATTACAACGGTCTTGAAAACCACCGTACCGAGAGGTACCGGGGGTTCGAATCCCTCTCTCTCCGCAACAAACGCTGAAAATCAGCAAATTGCAAAACAAACACCCAGTTTTACACCCAAGAATGTAAAGTCGGTGTTTTTGTTTTATTTAAGATAATACAACCACTACATAATAAAAGAGTAGCGATATTAAAAGAATCCGATGAGAAAAGACTAATATTTATCTATCCATTCAGTTTGATTTTTCAGGACTTTACATCGTCCTGAAAGTATTTGTTATTGTATTCCAACGTCAGGAGTGGATTATAATACAAGTTTTTTGTGTGGATAGAATTTCGTTTTGCTTAATGTACGAAAGTACTTATCTATAAACGCATGAAATATTAGCACAATGAATCATTGGAAATCAACTTTGGCCGTGATAGGAATAGGCCAACTCATATCTATTTTAACAAGTACGATTGTTGGCTTCTCCATTATTTTTTGGATTAGCAACGAATTTAAATCCCCGACAGCTTTATCTCTGGCTATTTTAGCTGGATTTTTACCACAATTTGTATTAGGCTTGTTTGCCGGGGTCTATGTTGACAGATGGAATCGAAAGAAAACGATGTTTTATTCGGACTTGTTCATCGCGTTCTGTACCCTATGTCTTTTTATTGTGATAACCAAGGGTTATAAAGACCTTTCTTTTTTTTATCTATTGACTGCTTGTCGTTCAATAGGCAGTACGTTTCATGCACCTGCTTTACAGGCAAGCATCCCTCTACTGGTTCCCAAGCACCATCTTGTCAGGGTATCAGGTTTGTACCATTCCATTCAATCCTTCAGTGAGGTGATAGCCCCCGTTGTAGGGGCAAGCCTCGTTGTTTGGCTTCCCATACAGTATATTCTGCTCATAGATGTGATCGGAGCTGTTGCTGCTTGTCTGACCTTACTTTGTGTCCAGATTCCTTCTCTTCAAAAAACGAAAGTTCTTCCAGATTTCAAAAAAGAACTGACGGAATGTTGGCATACCTTGCGGCGTACAATGGGCATTTTGCCTTTATTCGTATGCTTTACGCTGGTGACTTTTGTCCTTATGCCTGTTTTTACGTTATTTCCTTTTATTGATATTGGGATTGTATCTGATTAGCGCCAGTTATTTACCATCAAGCGCATTTATAGGTTTTGTTTGCCTAACATTTACAGGAGGCATAGCCTATTCCATTTACCATGCGCTTTTCATCGCTATTATTCAGCAGAACTTGGCTTCGGACATGCTTGGACGGACTTTTTCTCTCATCTTTAGTTTGAGTACCTTTCCATCAATGCTGGGTATCGTAGCTTCAGGATATTGGGTGGAAGCATGGGGTATCACATCCGTCTTTATGATCAGCGGATGGGTTATCTTTCTGATTGGAGTGGGTGCAAATTTTATTTCTTCAATCAAGCAGTTGGATAATTACGCATAGTATTATTTATTAAAGAATTATTATATGACAAAGAAAGAACACACTACGATTACAGAGTTATTTCAAGTTTTGGACTTGTTGGAAAGCCTGGACATGCAGTTTTGGTTGGATGGAGGCTGGGGAGTGGATGTCTTGTACGGACAGCAAACCCGCTTGCATAGAGATATTGACATTGATTTTGATGCCAATTATACAGACCAACTCCTTGATCTTTTGCAGGAGAGAGGATATCAAATTGAAACAAATTGGTTGCCCACCCGTGTGGAACTGTATAGCAAAGAATTAGGCTATATTGATATCCATCCTTTTGTCTTGAATGCGGACGGCACTTCCAAACAAGCCGACTTGGATGGAGGCTGGTATGAATTTCAACCGGACTATTTTGGAACAGCAGTCTTTGAAGGCAGAAGCATCCCTTGCATTTCTGCAAAAGGGCAACAAGTATTCCATTCGGGCTACGATTTAAGAGAGAAGGATATTCACGATTTATCTATAATTAAACAATGTATAACAACAATGAGCCTAACAATTAGATAAGAACAAGAAAATGACAGAAAAACAAATTGTCTGGTATATCTTACTTACAGAAGTAAAGATAGACAGTGACACCCAGTCTGTCACATCCCTGAGTGTAGCTCCATTGGCAGTCTTGCCGGAATTCCAGCGTAAGGGAATTGGGGGGGGATGTTGATTCAGTAAGCCCATCAGAGGGCAGCACTTTTGGGTTACGGCACAGCAGTCGTATTGGGGCATAAAGAGTATTATCCTCGATTTGGCTATCGCAAGGCTATCGATTTAGGAATTGAATTTCCTTTCGAAGTCTCTCATGAATATTGCATGGTGGCTGAATTAATACCTGGAGCTACTGAGAATGTGAAAGGTATGGTTTGTTATCCAACTGACTTTAAATAGTTTAACAAGTAAAATTCATTATATAACTCGGACTGGGTATTTCAATTTCCCAGTCCGTATTCTGATAGTACTTATTCAATTGGAAGATTGTGTTGCTTCAAGAATGAAAGTTTATCCCAATACCCTCTTTGAAAGACGATTTTGTTATCTTTTACATGAAAAAATCCGCATCCACGAAGTCCAAGAGAGTCTTTCCATTCCATGATAGCCCATTCGCCATCTTCAAAAATATTTTCCACCATACAAACCATTTTAGCAGTGGCAAATTCATTCACAAACATTTTGTAGATTGATTCTTTACCTATTATTGGTTCGTTTGCGACTTGATGATTTACTGCATTAGTAGCATACAGCTCTGCTATATGATAAGCATCTGCTTTGTTAAAGCAATCTATCCATTTTTCCAAAACTTCTTTAGGCTTCATTTTTTATAAATTCTTAGGATTTTGATTCTGTAATAAAAACAATCTGTTTGGATGCATAGATACTTGATTTTATTAATAATAGGCTATTCTATATTCTAAATCCTCTGGATTTTTGCTCTCTCTGCACCGAGTTACGTAGATTCTGCTGTAACTTTTCCCATTGTTCCTTAAACCATTGTACTATGGGTTGTCGGTTTATGGTCAGCATAAGCTTACCACTATCCATCGGATGTTTCTCAACCCTAAAAATATCATTCTTGATGTCAAATTTCCACCTGTGTTCTTCGGAATAAATTTTGCCACTACATTGTATGGATTCTTTCTTTGTCAAGAGGTTTTCTATCATGTCTTTGGTAAACCCGATAACAGCGCATAATTTTTCCATTCTCAACATCTCTTTGAACATGGGAAACCATTTGTGGGCTTTTTCAAGCAAGGTGCTCAATCGTGATATTTCCTTGTCTTTGGCTTCAAGTTCTTGATTATGTATTCTTTGAAGATTACGAATTTGTCTGCTATGCTGTTCCTGTATTTGTTGTATCTGAATTTTTAATTCATCAGTAGCTTTGTCCCGTTTGGTAATTTCCTGATGTAGCTGCTCGATGTGATGTTCCAGTTCTTTCAGCTTACCGCTTCCGAAAAGAGAACCTACACCGCTTGCTATGGCGGTAGCAGCATTGGTGGCTGTTTTCTTTAGTTTGTCCGTGCGTATCTCTGCTTTTACCTGTTTGAGTTCCTGTTCGGCAAGGCTTACTTGTTGTTCCTTGTGTCGCTTGGTTTCCTCTATACGTTGCAGTTCGGCTTTCTGCTTCTCAATGATGAAATCATTTCGTTCCAGATGCTCTTTACCTGTGACAGCTTTTGCCTGTCCACGTTCCATCAGGAGAATATCGGAAGCAAGGGTCTGCATGGTTGCCATATCCTCGTCATTGAGCTTTCGGCTCTTTCCAGTTTCGTGGTTCATCCAGTCGAATACGACATGAGCATGATAATTTGGTTTGAACCATCTGTTACCGACTTGGAAGCTCTCCTTGTCTTCTGCTTCCGGCTGACCGTTCAGCCAATGCCCTTCGTCTTTATGCAGGAAAATCTGTAGCGGAGTGATGCCCCAGCGTCTTTGGCACTCTTCACCGAATTTGCGTACATCAGCCAGTGTGGTGTCCGGTCTGATAAGCAATACTCCTTCACGGATGGGTGAGCATCCCGCCACCTTGATAATCTTTCCATTCTTTCCCTTGCGTTCCCTTTCCTTTTCCTGCATGGCACGTCCGGTCTTTTCCTTGACCATTTGCTTGATATTGTCATAATGAGTTCGCAGTTCGGGAGTGCCGAAGTCGGGATTTATCCACTGTTCGTTATCGGTGGAAAGTTCGGGAACGACATAGATTCTGGACTCCCCGATATTACGCATATACTCGGCAGTCCTTCGGTTGTGTGCCTCGCTCGATGCGATGTTGCAAGGCTTGATATGTATGCTTGATTTTGTTGCCATAGCTTCTTTCCTTTGTTTACAATTGATTTACTTTGCTCGCTTTCGCAGAGGGGTTCTTAGGGGTAACCCATAAGCGGAGATTGCAAAGAGAGGGTCACTCTTTGCTCGGGGTTCTCAGGGGTGAAACGCCCTGAGTGGGTCATTAGGGCAAAGCCCTAATCCTCGGGAGAGCCCACATACGAAAGCGAAGCGTGTAGTTATAGTGGGCTATAACCGGAAGCCTTTCGGTTTCTTGGATAGCGTATCATTCCTCTTTTCGACAGATTGCGCTTGCTCTTTCCTATCGGCTATTCGTTTCTGTAAATATTCGTTCAGATCTTTACATCCACTGTAGATTTGCGAGGCGTCACGTATATACCGGGTAGCATCATACTCCTTTCGGATTTGCTGTATTGCTTCCATTCCTGCACGGTCATTGTCAAAGAAACAGTGGATGCGCTCATAGCTTCCTAACGGATAGAGTGCCTTGGGAACATTGGCTACGGAATTAAGAACTATGTAATCCTGTCTGTCGAAGTCGGGTGATTGCGGACAGCTTTCCAGCCTTAAGGTAAGAAAGGAAAGGTAATCCATAAATCCCTCAAAAACGTAACATGTACTCCTTGGCTTTCCTGACTGTCTGATATGGGATATTTCTTTTGGTGCGATACATCCCTTGAAATATCGGTTGCGGATTTCATATCCGCCCGATATGTTCGGAAAAGCAATGGCGAAATACCGTTTGCCGTTGTGGGTGAAACGGGCTTCCTTACATTCTCTTTTCGCCAGTGCCGTGTTTATCCCTCTTTCCTGTAGGTAGGCAAGCAGGGAAGGAGAAGCCAGCAGCACAATGTCCAATTGCTGAAAACTCGGTTCGGAAAATGATTGCTTGCCAAAAGAGAAAGACACGGGATGTATGTGTGGTGTCTGTTCCTCGATTTTCTGTAGAAGATAAGGCACATAGTCGGAACAGTAAAGTTCCTGTGCCAGTGCAATGATATTTCCACCTTTACCAATTGCAAAATCATACCATTGGTTGCGCTCGGTATTTACTTTGAACGAGGGCTCTGTCTCTTCCCGTAACGGGGATTTATACCACAGGTTGATACCCTGCTGTTTGACGGGTGAATATCCCAAACTGTGCAGAAAATCCGCTATTTTGATTTGTTTTGCTGTCTGTATGTCCATAAAATGATTGCTTTAATAATGGTTGAATTGGTTTATTTTTCTTTTCGCCCGTACCTTTTTATGAAGTACGGTCTGTATAATCACTTCACTTTATTTTCGTATATATAGGATACGGTAATAAAGTGAAGCGGTTTTACATTCTCTGCAACCGCTTCGCTTTATCCTTAATATATAGACCTGCCGAATAAAGTGAAGTGATTACAAGTTAGACGGTCTAATAGTGAAAGTCCGGCTTGAACGTGTATTTCCTGCCGTTCTCCTGTACTATCATCCGTTTGTTCCGGAGCATGGTGATAAGTGATACCGCCTTTTGATGGTTCAGTTTTACACCTACCGACATATATGCCTTGATTAAGGCGGTTTCCAATCCTTATAGCCGTATTCCTCTTTCAGCCCGAAAGCCGCTTCCAGTGCTATACGGTGCTGCTGTTCGGTAATATGTCTGTAAGGGTCGAACTTTTCCTCTTCCGGTCTTCCGGGTTTCTTCGCTTCGGGTCTGTACCCCTCTATGAGTTCAGGCAATGCATTGTCGTTGATACGGAAAGCGAAAGGCTCGAAATCCATTGCACGGATGCATGCATGGCTGAAACATTGCTTATATCCCCGTTGCTTTTGTCCTTTTCCACTAGAAGCACGGTTTCCGCCTTGTTGTTCAGTTCCGTACCGATATGCCCCCTTGCGTTTTCATCGCCTTTGTTCTGGTGGAGTATCGTATGGATGTGTATCTGCCTGTCATCCGTCCACTGCATCAGTTTGGAAATAATGCGTGTCGATTCTCCGGGACTGTTGATGTCATATACCATATCACGGATGCCGTCTATGATTACAAGCCCTATGTCCGGTGTATTATAGATAGCCTGTTCGACAATCCTGATACGCTGTTCGGGCGTGTATTTCCTCAAAGCGAGAAACTCCAGATGTTCATTATCCCTGTCATCAGGAAGACCAGCAAGCCGTAAAATACGTTTCATGACTTTCAGACAGTGATAATGGCTTTGTTCTGTGTCCACATAAAGAATCTTCCTTTTTTCTTCCGGTAGTTCCGCAACATACCGCAGTACCGTACCGTTTTTCAATGCGGCGGCTACGATAGCCGATACATTGAAAGTCTTTTTACTCTTGGCTTTGCCGATGGATGCACTGAAATTGCCCAGTGTGCCAATGACCGAACCTTGCACTTTTAAAATCTCAGGTGCTTTCTCATAGATTTTCGATAGGCTCAGGCGTGAGGCTTGCCAAAGGATTATTGCCTGTTCTGCCGAAATCTCCTTTATTTCTTTCATATAGTCCATAAGCATACCTCCCATTATTTCCGTCCTCCTGTTTTTTCTTCCCGGCAAGCTCAAGAGCCAATGCCGCATCTACGATAATCTTGCGCCCTATCTGGGTAATCGCCTTGTCTATCTTACCGCTTTTCTTTATGCGGTTGGCAGTGGGCAGACTGCACCCGAACAGTTTGGCTATACCGAGTATTCCGTACACATACTTCTTTTCCGTGTCTGTAACGGGTTGCGGCAATGCTTCGGCCTGACCTGAAGCGTGCTTACTCAGGAATATGAATTCTTCGCCTGTCATTTGCCAGACGGGTTTTGATAATAATTCTTGGATATTTGTCATCGTCCAATCTATTTAGTCGTTAAACAATCAGCCCTGCGCACTGGCTGTTATTTCTGTTCTCGAACGATGCAAAATTAGGTAGGGTTATGAGTGGTAAGGATGGGGACGGTACAAACTGAATATCATTGTATCTTATTGAATATCAGAAAACAAAAATACCACTCAAAAATTATTTTGAGTGGTAAAAGTGGAACTTTCGTAAAGTATCAGGATATATCACGGATTATCTGAATATATGTTCCATTTCCTTGGCGAAATTTTGGTTGTTGTCACTGGGGAAATCTGAAACAGGCTCCTTGTACTTGGATTTGTAGTAGCTGTCGTCAATATCCAGCAGTTTCAGTATTCTGTCTTTCCATTTGTCCCTGTCCTGTTTGGAGAGTTTCTCGCTCATCAGGAATATCAGATAGCATACACGTATTTTCTCTCTCGGTTTTATTTTCAGCTTACAGTTGCAGGGGTGAAGATTCATATTGGCATAGAAATCTGGTGCGGAAATTTCTTCGAACTGCTCTCCTTCGCACACCTCATGAATGAGCGAAAGTAATTTCATGCTGAAATATTCCTGTTGTTCTTCTGTCGTTTCCTGCTGACTGATTGGCTCGCTTGATTTATTCTCTTGCTTTCCGTCAGGAATGTATTTCTTCAATATATCCAGAAAAAGGCAGCTTTGACGGTATATGTCCGAACAACAGTTCTTCATATATTGGAATGCTTCTGTTCTTGTAGCCTTTTGCTGGTCATAGAGTTTGTTCAGTTTGGCTTTTTCCCTGTCATATTCAGCCTTGCAGCGTTCATATTCTTTTTCTGCCTGTTTTTTTTCCTCTTCGGCTGTATGCTCCCTGTAACCAATGGAATCATACCTGTTGTTGGCTTCATTCAGCGGCTTGCTCAGACTTCTTGTAACATCCAGCTGGGCTTCAATTTCCTGAGAATACCTTTCCATGTGCTGATAGCAAGCACGTTCTATGGCTCTGTCACTTAACGGGCGTATCTCATAAGCCTGTATGCTCTTTTCTATTTCAGTTTTCAGGCTGTTGAGTATCAAGGTGTATTGCTCTTTTTGCTTGTCAAGCACCAGTTCAAGGATAGCGGCTTCAAAGGATTTCATGTCATTATACTCCTGATAGAAATCCGATATGAATTTCTGCCTGTCAAAAGAAAAAGCGTAATTATCTATATAGTCTCTGTATATTCTGTTGAGTTCTCCATATTGGGGAATCATCGTCTGTATCTTTCCTGCCATATACTTTATATTATGGGTTCTTGTCCTTGTCAAGGAATAAGGTCAGTTCTTCTTCCATTTCTTCTATACTCGGTAGGGCAGATTTCAGATTTTCGGGTACTGCCTTGCTCAGTTGGTAATCGCTGATGCCTATCGGCTGGTCATAGCCTGTCAATGCGTATTGTGCTACAACTTCGTCTTTTCCCTTGCACAGCAACAACCCGATAGTCTTGTTGTCATTCTCTCCCCTCAGTTTATCATCCACCACATTGATGTAGAAGTTCAGTTGCCCTGCATACTCCGGTTTGAATGGGGTAGCCTTTAATTCTACCACGATATATGCGTGCAGTGGAATAGAATATAGTATCAGGTCTGCATAGAAATCGCTGTTTCCGACTTGGAAATGTTTCTGTCGTGCAACGAAAGTAAAGCCATTGCCCATTTCCAGCAAGTAACGGGTAACGTGCTTATAATTATACCATATCCGGAACCCGCATGGTAGTGCGGATAAAATCAGAGGTTCCCTAGGGTTAAACTTAACTACTATTTTTCTTTGCGATATAAAATACATAACTGTAATAATCTACTACTAATCTAAAATAAAGCGATTATAAGCTATCCTTTTTCCTGTGTTTGTTTTAAAGTTTTCACCTATACACTTTTTTATCTTTTCCTGTTCTTTTTCTTTATCCATAACCGTTAAATTTTCAAGCAAATCAGCTTCCCATTGTATTTGAAAATCAAGTCCATCAATTTTAGATGGAGTATGATGGTTGCCTATTATAAAGCATATTCTATCAATATTTTTGTTATAGCCTACCTTTTTTAATATTTCTTTCGCTACTGCTGGTCCTTCCTTTTCTTGATAGACACCATCAATAGAACCGTATTTTTTTTGTGCTTCAACCGCACCAATATCATGTAGTATAGCAATAATACTAATGAATTCTTTTTCTTCCTTTCCGATATTTTCTCCTTTCATTATATCTTCTGCATTTTTCAAAACTTTGAGAGTATGCTCTATGCCAAAAGGAATTTCTTTGAATACTTCTTTCATCTCTATAATAATTTTTTCTTTAAACATAAATTTCCTCTATTTATACCTTATAGGTGTTTTAGTTCTATCTATCCACTTTTTTGTTCGCCGATACAATCAGCATCATGGGACGGCGCATTTCATCCTGCATCCCCGGAATATCCATCATGTTTTCCGGCGGCTGCGGCTCCACAATCTGATTTATTATAAAACCATTTGAAAGCAGTGTATTTAGATATGTGGTCAGTGTTCTATGATATTTTGTAACCTTTTCTCCCAAAAACACAGCTGTCCGTTTGCCCTCATAATAATAATTATCCACCGGAAAATGCAGTATTTCTCCTTTTTCGTTATAATGCCAGTCTTGTGTTCCATAGGCAGTAAAAACAGGATGTTCAACCGTAAAAACTAGCTTACCACCAGACTTCAGTATTCTATATATCTTTTTTACTAAAATCTCATAATCTGCTACATAGTGAAACGCAAGTGAACTTAATATTACATCAAAACTCTCCTCTGGGAATTCCACATCTTCTATAGCACAGCATTTATATTCAACCTGTGGAAAATGTGTTTTTTCTTTGGCTACCTCGAGCATTTTATGAGAAATATCAACACCTACAACAGAAGAAGCACCGTGTTCCATCGCATAAATACAGTGCCATCCATAGCCGCATCCTAAATCAAGCACACGCTTATAGCAGCTTTCTCAATGTTTCCCATTCTCCTGCACCGGCTAGTCCCTGCTGTGAGCGACTCATTTGACTGTATTTTTAAAAAAAATATATTATCATCATATTTGTTTTCTTTCATCTGAACTCTCCTCGTTTAAAAAGTTATTTATCTCCGTTTATTGCATGCAAATTATGAAAGCATGAAATAATTTTTTCTTTTTACAAACTTCTTTATGATTTTTACTTTCCCGTAGTTCTTCGGGAAGTAATCCTTCCCGATCTGCCAAACATACTGGTCGATTTGTTTCAAGCTAAATTTATCAAGCCATAGAAGGCACGGAAATCAATCAGTATATAAGTCTGAGCTG